>Ga0265594_1001001_pt1 | contig 22588 bp, 21 predicted proteins | sample saktaG_11_FD_190147 | JGI IMG/M metagenome (GOLD analysis project Ga0265594, IMG submission 190147) | Saline water microbial communities from Sakinaw Lake, British Columbia, Canada - sak_2011_5_24_80m | ecosystem: Environmental > Aquatic > Non-marine Saline and Alkaline > Saline ... | reverse complement strand
TTGATTTTGAGGTAATCGTTTCGGATAATGGATCGACCGACGGGAGTATCGAAATGATTAAAAAAGAATTTCCGCGGGTGCGGCTTCTTGAAAATGGAAAAAATCTTGGCTTTGCCGCGGCCAATAACCGCGCGTTGCCGTTGGCAAAAGGGGAGTATGTTTTTTATTTAAATCCCGACACTGTGATTTTGGATGGAAATATTGTTAAATTGGTTGAGTTTTTGGACTCGCATCCGAACGCGGGCGCTTGCGGGCCGCTGGTGTTAAATCCCGACGGCACGATGCAAAGGCAATGCAAGCGCGGCTGGCCGACTTTTAGAAATTCATTTTTTTATTATTCGGGATTGTGGAAACTATTTCCGAAATCTCTAAAATGGAAAAAAATTTCTGGCGGTTATTTTTGCTTGGACAAACCTGACGATCAAGTATGCGAAGTTGATCAGTTGAGCGGCGCGGCGATGATTTTTCGGCGCGATATTTTGGAAAAAACCAAAGGAATGGACGAAAGCTACGTTATGTATTGGGACGATACGGATTTGTGTTTTAGGGTTCAAAGTTTTGGATCTAAAATATATTATGTGCCGCAGGCCGAGATTACGCACTATGGCGGCGCGGGCGGCGCGCAGTTGCACGCTTGGCGTAATCTGTGGTATTTTCACAAAGGAGCTTGCGTTTTTTATCGCCGTTATTTGGCCAAGCAAAGCAATATCTTCGCCAACGCGCTATTTTACGCGGGGATTTGGGTTGCGTTTTCGCTGAAATTCGCGTGCAATCTTATCGCCAAAGAAAAGACCATCGGCTCAAAAAAACCGGTGGCAAAATGAATTTTGGTTGCAAATATACTAATTAATATATAATTTGGTCATTGCACTATCCTAATTCATTATGAAAACGGTTATCCAAGATCGCTGAAATTGCGCGGATTGGCGGAAGAGGGTGGAGGCGGTAAAATAGTGATATGTTTCCGGAATATGTTAAAAAACACATATTACGGAAATATAACAGCAAAATTAGGGGAAAGGTTTGACTAATATACTAATTCATATATAATTAGTATATAGTAATATCCTAATTATATGATAATTAAGCGGGAAATTCAGTCAAAAGCGGAAAAAGCCCTTTTTAAGGGCAAAATTGTCGTAATTTACGGCGCGCGGCAAGTCGGTAAAACCACTTTGGTCAAGACTATTTTGCAAAATCAAACAAAAATAAAAACCGCTTATTTCAATTGCGACGAACCGGACGTGCGCGAAAATCTTACAGGGAAAACCTCCACCGAATTAAAATCATTTTTAGGCGACAGCGAATTGGTCGTTATAGACGAAGCCCAGCGGGTAAAAAACATTGGGTTGACGTTGAAACTTTTAGCCGATAATTATCCTCAAACCCAAATTATCGCCACCGGATCGTCGTCGTTTGATTTGTCAAACGAAATTGTCGAGCCGCTTACCGGCCGCAAGATTGAATTTTATCTTTATCCGTTTTCTTTGGGAGAATTAAAAGACGCTTATTCCAAAATTGAGATTAACCGAATGCTGGAAAACAGAATGATTTTCGGTATGTATCCAGACGTGGTTTTCGAAAGCGATCAAGCAAAATCGGAATCAATTAAAGAGCTTGCCAAGAGCTACGTTTTTAAAGATGTTTTGCAATACCAAAAAATCAAGAATCCCGAAATTTTGGAGAGATTGCTGCAGGCGCTGGCTTTGCAAATCGGCGGACAGGTAATTTACAGCGAGATTGCTTCGCTGGTCGGAACCGATAAAGTAACGGTTGCTAATTATATCAGAATTCTTGAACAGGCGTTTATCATTTTTCGCTTGCCTCCGTTTTCGCGTAATGCGCGCAACGAATTGAAACGGACCCGCAAAATTTATTTTTTTGACAATGGGATACGCAACGCGCTGATCAACAATTTAAATCCGCTTTCTTTGCGTCAGGACGCGGGCGCTCTTTGGGAGAATTTTATGATCAGCGAACGGATAAAGCGCAACCGCAATATCGGGCGCGATGCCAATTTGTATTTTTGGCGCACACTGCAAAGACAAGAAATCGATTTAATAGAAGATTGCCAAGGGAGTTTGTCCGGATTTGAATTTAAATGGCGCCCGCGGCCGGGGAAAACGCCGATAGCTTTCTCGCGCGCTTATCCCGATGCCGAAGTTAAAATGATTTCCAAAGAAAACTACGGAAATTTTGTCGGATTGTAAAAATTGCGTCAATTGACGGAAGGGGACGGAGGCGGTAATATGATAATATGTTTCCGGAATATGTTAAAAAACACATATTGCGGAAATATAATCAAGCGAAATAATGCAATTTATAGAATTTAAGGAAAAATTAAAGCGATTTAAGATTTTCAGTTTAACCGATATTCGTAAAAACGATCCTGATTTTGATTTGAGAAGGTTAAATGAATGGCAAAAGAAAAATTATATTAAAAAAGTTCGCAAGGGGTGGTATATTTTTTCTGATTTTGATATTAACGAAGCCGGCTTGTTTTTGATCGCCAACAAGATTTACGCGCCGTCATATGTGTCGCTGGAAATGGGTTTGTCGCAATATAATTTAATTCCGGAGATGGTTTATGAAACAACCTGCGTTACTTCGCGCAAAACTGTTTCCTTTGAAACCGAAATAGGAAATTTTTCCTATAAACATATCAAGCCGGAATTAATGTTCGGTTATAAATTGCGCCGGCAAGGGGATTGTTGCTACGCGATCGCGGAAATCGAGAAAACACTGCTTGATTATCTTTATTTAACCCCCGATCTTAAAAGTAGCGAAGATTTTCACGAGATGAGATTTAACTACGATGAATTTAAAGAAGAGGCGGATATGGAAAAATGGAAAAAGTATTTGGCGGCTTTCAACAGCAAAGCCTTGACCGTTCGCGCCGGAAAATTTATCAAGTATTTCAATGCTTAATTTATCTCAAATAGAAGAATATTATTCCCAAGCGGAAAGAAAATTCAAACGCAATATCCTGCGCGAATATTTGCAGTATAAAATACTGGAAATTGTTTTTAATTCCAAAGCGGGGCAAAAAATGTCTTTTTTGGGTGGCACCGCGTTGCGCATTGTTTACGGGAGCGTCCGTTTTTCGGAAGATTTGAATTTTGATAATTTTGATCTTTCGGAAGAAGAATTCACCGGTCTTTCCGATGAAATACGCGTGGCTTTGGTGAAACAAGGGTGTAATGTTCAGATAAAAAATGTTTTCAAGGGAGCGTATCGTTGTTATATAAAACTGCCCGAAATTCTTTTTGACAATAAATTATCCGATCTGCGCGGAGAAAAAATCGTAATCCATGTGGACACCGCGCCGCATAATTTTACTTACGGCAAGGAATTGAAGAATATAAACAAATTTGACGTGTTCACTCAAATATACGCAACGCCTGTTGATATTATTTTGTCGCAAAAAATATATGCCGCGGTAAATCGCAAGCGGGTCAAGGGGCGTGATTTTTACGACATTGTTTTCCTTTTATCGCGAACAACGCCGAATTATGAATATCTGAACGCCAAATTGGATGTGAAAAACGGAAGCGATCTTAAAAAAATATTGTTATCCAAAACCGCCAGCTTTGATTTCAAGGCAATGGCCAAAGACGTAAAGCCGTTTTTAACGGACGATGGGGGTTTAAAAAGAGTTGAATTATTCTTGCCTTATATTGAATCGCTGGAAATGGAAAAATGAATAAAAAAATATTGTTAAATTTTGTTTTGCCGCTTGCCGATATTGTTTTGATGTACGCGGCGCTGTTTTTGGTGTTGGCTTTTCGCTATGGCGATTTTTCAGTTTTTCCCGGGCCGCAGAGCCGGGAATTTTTCTTTCATTTCATTATTATCCACGCGGTTTGGCTGGTTTTATTATATGCTTTTGATTTTTATGATTTTTCGCGCCCAAAAGGTTTTGTTCTGCTGGGCAAGAATGCGGCGCTCTTCGCGCTCTTGGCGTTTTCCACCGGCGCGGTCTATTTTTATCTGAATTTGCATTCGCTGATCGCGCCCAAAAGAATACTTTTCGGCGACGTATGCTTGTTTTCGTTGTTTGTTTTCGCGCGCGTGGTTTTGGCGAGTCGTTTCGCGGTCTCTCGGCGATTGGAAAAGCGTATCGCGGTGGCCGGGTGGTGTCCGGAAATGGAAGAGCTGGCGCGAAAGTATTTGTTGCCGGCGGGCTACAAAATCGTGGCGGTTTTTCGCCCCAATGCTTTGGAAAAAATTTGCGGCGCGGATGTTTTTGTTAGAGAAAGCGATTTTATTGGTGCCGTAAGAGATCGTAGAATAGGGATGGTTGTTTTTGCCACTCCGGCAGGCAGAGCGGATCTTCCCGAAATGTTTTCCGGGGCGGGCATAAATACCAAAGTAATCGGCTTGCCGAGTTTTTATGAAGAGCTTACCGGAAAGGTGCCCCTTAATTTGATTGACAAGTTGTGGTTTATGGAAATCGCGCCGTTTACTTTGAGGAAAAACTATGTTAACGCAAAGAGGATTTTTGATATTTTTTTTGCGGCAATCGGTTTGGTTTTTGCGGTAATTATTTTTCCGTTCGTGTATCTGGCGATCAAGGTTGATTCTCCCGGCCCAGTGCTTTATGTTCAAAAAAGAAAAGGGAAAAACGGCAAAGTTTTTAATTTTTATAAATTCCGTTCAATGTATGCTTCCGACAATCAATATTCGGTATGGCGGGTGAACGACGACGAGCAGATTACGCGCGCGGGTAAGATGTTGAGAAAAACGCATATTGATGAATTTCCCCAATTGATCAACATTTTGAGAGGCGATATCAGCTTTGTCGGGCCGCGGCCGGAATGGGAAAAACTGGCGGTTGATTATGAAAAAAAGATTCCGTTGTATCGCTATCGCTATTTGGTGCGTCCGGGGTTTACCGGCTGGGCGCAAATTAATTACAAGGCATCTGCTTCGGTTGATGAGGCGCGAGAAAAGTTTGAGTATGATTTATATTACATCAAAAACCGTTCTTTTTTGCTGGACATCTCCATTCTCTTGAAAACCGCGCAATTGTTTTTTCGTTAAATTGATGGTAGTTTGAAAAATAAGCTTAATCTGAAAAATTAATTTATGGACAACAGAACAAGTATAAACGACGGACCGTGCTTTGATAGTGACGAAATTGATTTGCGCGAATTAGCGGAAGTTTTGATGCGCCGAAAAAAAACGATTTTTGGTATTGTTTTGGCGGCGGTAATCGGCGCTTTGGTGATTAGTGTTACTTTGCCCAAGGCGTATGAAATCAAAACCGCTTTGGAAATAGGCGTGATTGTTACTCCTGAAACAAATGAGGCGATTGAAAGTTCGGTTCAGCTTCAGGAAAAAATTGAAAAAGACGTTTATGGCAACATTGTTCGCCAAGAACTAAAAATCAGCGAGCAGGACTATCCCAAAATTAAAGTTGAAAATTTAAAGGACACTAACACAGTTTTTATTTCCACGCGCTCTTCTCAGGTTGATGAGGCCAAAAAAATTTTTCAAGCGATCAGCGCGCTGATTTTAGCTGATCACGCGCAAAAATTGGAAGTGGTGAAAAAAAAATCCGAAACCAGAATAAAGATTGAAGAAAAGAATATTGAGCGGTTGCAAAACAAAATCCAGTCGCTTGAGCGGGAAAAAAATGCTGTTGAAGGCAGGGTAGCTGTTTTGCAGACGTTGCCGATTACGAGCCGGGATGCCGGAACCCAATTTGCGCTTTTTGACAACAAAGAACAATTTGAGAATAAAATTCAGGAAATAGAAAACACATATCAGCAAATCAATTCCAGCGAAGCGTTTATCAATTCTTTGCAAACAACCATTAACCAAAGCAAAATGACCGAAGTAATCCGAGAACCGTTAGCTTCCGAAAAGCCGGTGAGCCCGAGGCCGCTTCTCAATGCGGTTTTGGCGGCGGTGTTAGGGTTGTTTGTCGGAATTTTCGTGGTTTTGATCGCGGAATGGTGGAATAACACGAAAAAATTTGATGAACGCAAAATTACCGCTCAACATAATTAAAGGTGCCGCCTTTATGGCGTTGTTGACGTCGTTTATTGTCAATACTGATTATTATTTTCCCTATACGGGGCTCAAGGGAGTTTATTTTATGGCCGCCGCGGAAATTACCTTTTTTGCTTGGGCGGCTCTTGCGCTAAAATTCAAGCAATATCGGCCGGATTTCAAAAATCCGGTCGTTTTTTCGGTAATGCTTTTTTTGGCGGTTCTTTTTGCCAGCGCGGTTTTCGGTGCAAATTTTGCAAACAGTTTTTGGTCTAATTTTGAAAGAATGGGCGGGCTGTTGATGTTTTGTCATTTGACTGCTTTTTTTGTTGTGGTTGCGACAGTGTTTGAAAAACGCGATTGGATAAAGTTTTTTTCCGCAAGCGTTGTAACTGCGACAATTGTTGGCGTTGAGGCACTTTTGAATCAAAATGCCGCGTCGCGAAGCGGGGGATTTATTGGTAATGATTCCTTTTTGGGCGCTTATTTGCTGTTTAATATTTTCATCGCGCTATATTTGCTGATACGATATTGGAAAGCAGAGAATAAAATTGTCAAAATTTTTTCGGGAATTTCGTTTTTGATTTTGTCATTTTTTTTAATGCTTGAAGGCACCCAAACATGGGCCAATCTTATCAACGCGAATTTTGATTTTTCACGGATTGATCTGGCGCGTGATATTTTCGGTCGCGGCGCGCGCGCGGCCAAGATCGCGTTTTTGGCCGGAATGATTTTATTGACGACATTGCGCTTGGCGACAAGCAAAAAAACTATTGCCAAAATTATCGGGCGGGGATTGCTTGCGTTTGCGACAGTTGCTTCATTCGTTTTTGTTTTTATGGCGACTCGCGCGGGTAATCCGGTTTATCAATCAATGGTTGATCGTTTTGGCAAAGGAACGGTGTATGGCCGCTTGGTCGTTTGGGAAATTGCTTGGAAAGGATTTTTGGAGCGGCCGTTGTTGGGATGGGGGCCGGAGAATTTTGATTTGGTGTTCGCGCGGCATTATAATCCGTGCCTGGGCTCGCATGAATGCGGCGGTGAAATTTGGTTTGATCGGGCGCACAATATAGTTTTTGATCTTCTGGCTGAAGTTGGGGCATTGGGCTTTTTGGCTTATTTGGGAATGTTTGCCGCGGCGATTTTTGTTTTGTGGAAGGGGTATTTTCAAAACAAATTCGGTTTTGCCGAAGCGGGTGTTTTTACGTCCTTATTGGCGGCATATTTTTTGCAAAATCTCACCGTGTTTGATATGACCGCAAGCCACTTGATGTTTTTTTCCTGCCTGGGTTTTGCCGCGTTTTGCGAGAATCCCAAAAGCGAGCGTGCCGGTAATCCGGCGCAATTGACTCCTTTTAGAAATTTTCCGGCAATCACGATTTTTATCGTTGCGATAATTTGTTTTTTCAATTTTGTTATTGGGCCTTGGGGGGCTGATCGTTATGTGTTGCAAACAGCCCAAAAAACGATTATCCGTTCTTCTGAAGGCAAGGTCATTTCCGAAAAAGAAAACAATCCTTTCGGTTCGCCGGCGCGTCTTGATTTTTATCAAAAAAGTATTGAGGCTTCGCCGGTGGGAAGATTTCAAGCAAGGCTGTTTTTTTCCCGTATGTGGCTAGAGGCTTTGGAGGTTGAAGGCACGATTGCGCAGATCGATAGACAACAAATCAACGCGGAGTTTGAATTTATTGCCGGCCAGTTGCAAAAAAGCGTTGTTGAATCACCGCTTGATTTCAAATCATGGTTGAAGCTCGGGGAGATTTATAACAAATGGTCGCTTTTTGACAAAAGCAAACTTGCTGACGCTGAAAATGCCTTGCAAAAAGCCATACAACTTGCGCCCAACAACCAATTGTCTTATTGGCATTTGGCGCAAACCCGGCTTTATCAATTGCGCGCGGATGATGCTGAATCTTTGGCGCAACAGGCATATGATTTATATCCGAAAAGCGCGAAGGCGCAAAAAGTGCTTGAAGAAATCAAAAAAATACAAGAAAAAATTGCCAATACCAAAAAATAGCCTCGGCGATTTTTTGACTCGCGTTCGCGGTTTTGATAGAATAATTGGGATTTAAACTTTGAAATTATTATGAGCTTTATCAAGCAAAACGAATCGCTTAATAATTATTGCACCTATGGAATCGGCGGACCGGCGAGAGTTTTGTTTTCGGCAAAAGATACCGATGAAATAATTACCGGGCTGGAAACCGCGCGCGAAAAGAATTTTTCTTTTTTCGTGCTGGGCGGCGGAAGCAATGTTCTTTTTTCCGACCGCGGTTTTGGCGGGTTGGTTTTAAAAATGGAAAATAATTTTATTGAAATCGCCAAAGAAAATGAAAGCCAAGCTTTGCTTTCTGTTGGCGCCGGAATGCCGCTGGCCGCGCTGGCGAAATTCGCGCGCGAAAATTCTTTGACCGGAATGGAATGGGCCGCGGGAATTCCGGGAACTGTCGGCGGCGCGATCCGCGGCAATGCCGGCGCGTTTCATCAAGACATTTCCGAAAGCGTTCGCCAAGTTAACGTGTTGGAAATTTTGCCGCAAAAGATTATCAAAAGAATTTTTAATAAATCCGATTGCGGTTTTTCTTATCGGGAGAGCGCTTTTAAACGCAATAAGAACTTGGTGGTTGTTTCGGTTCAGATCACGCTGGCCAAAGGGAAAAAAGAAGAAATAAAAAGGCTTACGGATGAATATCTGGCCAAAAAAGCCACCGGCCAGCCGCTGGAATATCCGTCAGCCGGATCGGTGTTCGCAAACCCGCCCGGATTTTTCGCGGGCAAAATCATAGAAGATTGCGGCTTGAAAGGAAAAATTATCGGCGGGGCGCAAATCTCGGAAAAACACGCCAATTTTATTGTTAATCGCGGCGGGGCCACGGCGGCCGATGTTTTGGAATTAATCGCGCGAATTAAAATTGCGGCCAAAGAAAAATTCGGCACCGAGTTAAAAGAAGAAATAGAGATTGTGAAATAAAAAAATCAAAAAAAATCAAAAAACAAAAAATAGAAAATTTTGAAATTTGATGGTTTTCAATTTTGATTTTCGCACTTTAAATTATTTTGAGTTATCCACACTTGACAAAGTTTGCTGGCGTGAAAAAATAAAATTAATGAATGTCGCGAAAATTTTTTTGACAAAAATTTAGCGGGCAAAATTTTTAAACGGTCGAAAGATCAAAAAAAGTTTTTTAAGAATAACAATAAAAAATCATGGTAGCAAAAAAGAAAAAGCCGGCGACAAAGAAGAAAGCCGCTCCGAAAAAGAAAGTCGCCAAGAAAGGCGGCGCAAAAAAGAAGAAGTAATTTGCGCCAAGCGGGAGGAAAATTTCACACAGAGGCCTTGAGCTTTAATTAAAAAAATATGGTTGTTGTTCCCAAACAAAAGAAAGCGCGTCCTTCAAAGGAAAACAAAATCAAGGCGCGCAAAAGCAAGAAGAAAGTTTGCAATCGTTAATTAAAGCGTTGCCGACAACAGAGGAATATTTCAAAAGAATATCCCTCTGTTGTGTTAGGATAGTTCTATTTTTGCAATATTCTAATTTTAAATTTTGTAATATAGTAATATGGCATAGCGCAATAATCTAATTTTAATACGTACCAAAAATTTTATGAATATTATCATCAAAACCAAGAATTTTGAATTAACGCCGGCGTTGCGCGAGTTTGCCGAAGAAAAAATTTCTTCCTTGGAAAGATATTTTGATGTTTTTCAAGTTGCCGATGCGCCCGGCTTGAAATCGTCCATTGAGGTTGATGCGGAGATTGGAAAAACTACTACTAATCAGCGCCATGGGGATATTTTTCGGGCCGAGGTTCTGATAACTTTTCCCGGCGGTAAAATTCGTGCGGGCGTTAGCGCTGATGATTTGGAAAAAGCGATCGTCGCGGCGCGTGATGATCTCCAACGCCAGATCACGGATTTCAAAGAAAAAATGCTTGACAAAACCCGCAAATAATAACAATGGATGGCGGCGGGCGAAGAAGGGGGGTTAACCCTTTCTTTTTTTTGAAATTGGACTACAATGGAAATCGTTGAAATGACAAATTCCTAATGACAAATTTCTGAATAAATGTTAAAAATTGAAAATTTTAAAATTATGGAATTTATTTTGAAATTAGAAATTAGAAATTTTGGAATTATTATATAATATGTCCTTTTTGACCAAGATTTTCGGTGACGAAAACAAAAACTATTTTAAAAAATTACAGCCTTCAGTGGCCGCGATCAATGGATTGGAAAAAGATTTTCAAGACTTGAGCGATGGTCAACTGCGGGGCAAAACCGAAGAATTCAGGGAGCGGTTGGCAAAATCCGCGCTTTTGGATGATTTGTTGCCCGAAGCGTTCGCGCTTGTCCGCGAGGCCGCGCGCCGCAATTTGGGCCAGCGCCATTTTGATGTTCAACTTATGGGCGGCATTGTTTTGCATCAGGGAAAGATCGCGGAAATGAAAACCGGCGAAGGCAAGACTCTTACCGCCACTTGCCCGGTGTATCTAAACGCGCTGGAAGGCAAGGGGGTGCACTTGGTGACTGTGAACGATTATTTAGCGCGCCGTGATTGCGTTTGGATGGGGCAGGTTTATCGCGCGCTGGGACTGTCAACCGGATGCGTTAATCATGATCAGTCGTTTTTGTATGACCCTGATTACAAAAAAGCCCAGGAGTCGCAAGACGCTCAGCGCGACAGTTTGGGATCATTTCGCGTGTCGCAAGATTTTTTACGGCCATGTTCGCGCAAGGAAGCCTACGCGGCCGACATCACCTATGGCACTAACAATGAATTCGGGTTTGATTATTTGCGCGACAATATGGCTTATCGCTTGGAGGACAAGGTCCAGAGAAAGTTCAATTATGCCATTGTTGACGAAGTGGATTCCATTTTGATTGATGAGGCGCGCACGCCGTTGATTATTTCGGCGCCTGACGAGGAGAGTTCAAAATGGTATCAGGATTTTGCTCGCATTATTCCGCGTTTGGATCCCGACGCTGATTACAAAATTGATGAAAAAGATCGTGCCGCCACTTTGACCGAGGCGGGTATTGCCAAGGTGGAGCGGATTATGGGAACGGACAATATATATGAAGAAAAGGGGATCAAATATTTACATCACCTGGAACAAGCCTTGCGCGCGCAGGCGCTTTACCGGCTTGACCGCGACTATGTGGTTAAGGATGGCCAAATTGTGATCATTGATGAATTTACCGGTCGTTTGATGCCCGGGCGGCGCTGGTCGGGAGGGTTGCATCAAGCGATTGAAGCCAAGGAGGGTGTTGCCGTCCAGCCCGAATCGCTCACGCTGGCGTCAATCACTTTCCAAAATCTTTTCAGAATGTATGAAAAATTGGCGGGAATGACCGGTACGGCGATGACTTCGGCCGAGGAATTTGACAAAGTTTACACTCTGGATTGCGTGCCCATACCCACCAATCGGGTGTTGTGTCGCGCTGATTTGCCTGATCGTATTTATAAAACCGAGGCCGGCAAATTCAAAGCCGTGGTGGCCGAGATTGAGGCGCGGCACAAGGCGGGCCAGCCGGTGCTGGTGGGTACCCGATCGGTGGAAAAAAACGAGTATTTGGGCAAATTGTTGGAACGGGAAGGCGTGCCCCACGAAATTCTCAATGCCAAAAACCATGAAAGGGAGGGTGAAATTATTGCGCAAGCCGGAAGATCGGGGGCGGTGACCATTGCCACAAATATGGCCGGACGCGGCGTGGATATTATTCTGGGCGGCAATCCGCCCGATGAAAATGAAGCGAACAAAGTCCGCGAAGCGGGCGGGTTGTTTATTGTCGGCACCGAGCGCCACGAGGCGCGGCGGATTGACAATCAATTGCGCGGCCGCGGCGGCCGCCAGGGCGACCCGGGGACAACGCAGTTTTTTATTTCCACCGAGGATGATCTGGCGCGGATATTCGCCGGCGATGCCATGAAAAAACTTATGGATATGCTCAAGGTTCCCGATGATATGCCCATTGAGTCGGGAATGGTTTCCAAACGGATTGAGGAGGCGCAAATCAAGATTGAAGGCGCTAATTTTGACATTCGCAAACATTTGCTGGATTATGACAGCGTTTTGAACAAGCAGCGTGAAGTGATCTATAAAAAACGCAACGATATTTTGGAAAAAAGCGATGATGATTTTGCCGCCTACGTTTTGGATCTGGCGCGAAAAGGCAATGTTGGCGAGCAATACCAAAAACGCGAGGATGAAAACGGACGGGAGGCAATGTTGCAAGCCGGCCGGTTTATCGCCTTGCGAACGATTGACTTTTTTTGGCAGGAGCATTTGGAATTGATGGATAACGTGCGCGACGCAACGCGTTTGCGCGCTTTTGGCCAGCAGGATCCTTTGGTGGAATATAAAAGCGAAGCCAACAAGCAGTTTCGCGTTTTGTTGGACACCGTGGAGGGCAATATCTTGCAAAACTTGCTCAATGTTTCCATAAATAAAAATGCCGTATCATCCATGGCGCAACCCCGATCCCAAAAACCCGCGGCCAAATACGATAATGTGAATCGCAACGATCCCTGTCCCTGCGGAGCGAAAAAGTCTGATGGCCGTCCGGTGAAATATAAACATTGTCATGGCCGATAAACCGAATTATCCGCGCGGTGAGCGAAGTCTGTCCGAAGCCTTGGCGAAGGCGGACGGTAGCGGCAAAAAGTATAACCAAATAAGGGCAAAATTATGAAGAGGCCGAACAAACCGAAAGTTGGCGTGGGGGTGATGATTTTTAAAGATGGCAAGGTTTTGCTTGGGAAAAGAAAGGGATCGCATGGCCAAGGCGAATACGCGTTTCCGGGCGGGCATTTGGAATATATGGAATCATTTGCGGATTGCGCCAAAAGGGAAGTTGCCGAAGAATGCGGTATTGGGATTAAAAACATCAAATTCCAGTTTTTGGCCAATTTAACCGAATATGCGCCCAAGCACTATGTGCATATCGGCTTGATTGCCGATTGGGCAAACAGGGAGCCGAAAATTTTGGAGCCGGAAAAGTCAGAATCATGGAATTGGTATAAACTTGATAAATTACCCCAGCCGCTATTTAGAGCCTGTGAATTGGCAATCAATAGCTTGAAAACCAAAACACAGTATTACGATATTCTATAGTTTTTGTTCGTTTAAGATATAAATTAAAAAAGCGGTAAAAACCGGAGATTAATTTGCTCGGTGATTTTGGTTGAAAACTGCGGGATTTGTGGTATTTTAAAATTATGGACAAGCAAATGGTTAAAAAAATCAAATCGGTTCTGGAAAAAAGAGGCGTGACCAAGGCCGCGATTTTTGGTTCTTACGCTCGCGGCGAGCAAAAAAAGAGCAGCGATATTGATTTATTGGTGGAATTGCCCGACGAAATGACCCTGTTTGGTATGGGAGGCCTGAAAGTTGATTTAGAGGAAAATGTTGGCAAAAAAGTTGATTTAGTGGAATACCATTTGCTCCATCCGTTATTGAAAGACGAGATATTGAAAGAGCAAATTCCGATATTATGATTAAAAGAAGCCAAAAAGCTTTTGTAAGAGATATATTGGAATCCATCCAGAGGGTTGACCTTTATGTTGGCGGTATGTCCAAGGATGACTTTCGTAAGAATGGCGCGACGCAGGACGCGGCGGTCAGAAGAATTGAAATTATTGGCGAAGCGGCAAAAAATATTGCCGCTGATTTTAAAAAAGATCACGAAGAAATTCCATGGAAAGATATTTGCGGGATGAGGGATGTTTTAACACATGATTATTTTGGATTGAATTTTGAAAAAGTTTGGAAAACGATAAAGGAAGACTTGCCGGAATTAAAAAAGAACATCAAAGCCATTTTGGAAGAAATAGAATAAATTGGCGAAGGATGTCGCGGGTAAAATCATGAAAACCATGAAATAGGAAAACAAGCCGAAAGTTGGCATGGGGGTGATGATTTTTAAAGATGGCAAGGTTTTGCTTGGGAAAAGAAAGGGATCGCATGGCCAAGGCGAATACGCGTTTCCGGGCGGTCATTTGGAACATATGGAATCTTTCGCGGATTGCGCCAAAAGGGAAGTTGCCGATACGTCGGGCTTATGTAATTTTTGGCAATAAATTCAATGATTAATCTTTTGATAATTGGGGTGGTGATATTACTCAAATTCGCGTTGCCGGTGGGCATCGTTTTCTTTCCGTTTGCCGCCGGGTGGGCGAATTTTGTTTTGGATTCAATTGATGGCGACATTTTAATTCCTTTGGGATTGGCGGACGCAAGTTATCAGCCGATAGACAAAATCGCCGATTGGTGCACGTATGTCGCTATGGCGGTTTGTGCTTGGCGGGTAAGGTGGAAAACCAGAAAATGGATCTATGGCCTGTTTGCTTTCCGTAGCATCGGCCAAATTCTATTTTTAGTCACGCGGGATGAGCGGTGGTTTTTTTATTTCCCCAATTTTTTGGAGCCGCTGTTTTTGATCTATGCCACAATCATATTTTTCAAAAAATTCAACGAAGGCGTGGCGTTCGCTTATTTTCTAAAACACAAAATCTTGTTTATTGCCATAATTATCATCTACAAAATGCAAGACGAATACTTCACCCACATTGCCAACATCGACCGCACGGAACTTTTTCAAGAAATCCTATCTAAAATTTTCAATTAGAGAAATTTACATTCAGGCTCGCCGAATTTTACTTTTGGGGGGATTTGTGCTACAAAAAGGGCGGATATAATGATAATTTCCTAACTCTATGAAGAAAAATTACGGGTGGTCGCTTTTGTTTGTTTTTGTGTTGGCGGCGGTGTCGGCGGCTTTTTGTTTTCCGAATGTCGTGAATCAGGGAGTTGACGCGATAAATTCAAAAATGCCGTTTGATGTGCCGCATATCGCGGATAAGCCGTTTAACTTGGGATTGGACGTGAAGGGGGGGGTGCATTTGGAATATCAAGCGGATTTGGCACAAGTGGCTCAAGATGATCGTGTCGGGGTGATGGAAGGCGTCAAAGATTTGATTGATCGGCGCATCAACAGCTATGGCGTTGCCGAACCGCAAATCCAGGTTTCCGGCGAAAATCGTCTGATCGTGGAATTGCCCGGCATTGAAAGCGTTCAGCAGGCGATTGAGTGGATTGGCCAGACGCCGTGGCTGGAGTTTTCCGAATCGCGGTCCGAAGAGGATTCGCAAAAAATTGTTGACAAAATCAATGAATTGCAAGGAAAAACCGGCGAAGAGATTTTGCAGGTTCCTGAATTTGAAATCGGGTTGCAAAATCCCTATTTTATGCCCACCGAACTTACCGGCAAATATCTCAAGAAAGCGAGTCTGAATTATGACCAAAACACCGGCCGGCCCATCGTGGAGCTGGCGTTTGATGAAGAAGGCGCCAAGATTTTTGAGCAGGTAACCGAGCGCAATGTGAGCAAGCCTCTGGCGATCTATCTGGACGGCTATTCAATTATTGACACCAACGACGATGGGCAAATTGACAACAGCGATCTTTACGCGCCCAATGTGGTTGAAAAAATTTCCGGCGGCAAGGCGCAAATCACCGGTCTTGCCAGCGTGCAGGAAGCTAAAACGCTGGTCAAAAGATTAAACGAGGGTGCTTTGCCGGTGCCTTTGGGCGAGCCGATCGCCCAGCAGAAAGTCGGCCCGACTTTGGGCGCGATTTCATTGGAGCAAACCGTAACCGCGGGGGTGATCGGATTTTTGCTGGTGATGCTGTTTATGATTGCTTATTATCGCTTGCCGGGGCTTTTGGCATCGTTGGCGTTGGCGCTTTATGGCGCGCTTTTGCTGGCGGTGTTCAAATTGATAGGAGTAACGATGAGCTTGGCCGGCATCGGCGGTTTTATTCTGTCGGCGGGCATGGCGGTGGATGCCAATATCCTGATATTTTCCCGCTTGAAAGAAGAATTGCGAAGCGGCAAAGGGCTGGCGCTGAGCGTTGAAGAAGGTTTCAATCGTGCGTGGCCGGCGATTCGTGACGGCAATTTCACTACTGTTGCGGTGGCGTTGATATTGTTCTTTTTGGGCACCAGCTTTGTGAAGGGATTCGCCGCCACTTTGATTTGGGGCATAATGCTGTCAATGTATTCGGCGATTGTGGTAACTCGCACCTTTTTGCGGATTATGGCAGGCACCAGATTGGGTAAGTTTGGCTGGTTGTGGAAGCCTATTGCTTAAAAAATTAAAAAGTTAAAAAATCAAATTAAATTTCATTATGATTGATTTCATTAAATACAAGAATATATTTTTCGTTTTGACCCTGTTAATGATTGCCGGCAGCGTTGCCGCAATTGCGATTTACGGGTTGAGGCCCGGCATTGAATTTACCGGCGGCAATGTTCTGGAAATTGAATATGACGGCCAGCGTCCGGACATCAGCCAAGTGCGCGAAATTATCGCTGGACTGTCTTTGAGGGAAGTCGCGGTTTACGAGATTGGCGAAAGGGGAATGATGATTCGCACCGAAAATTTGGATTCCAAAAAACAAGTTGAATTATCAAGCGCGATCGGCCAAGCCGGAGAATTTCAAGAGAGAAGCTTTGAAGCTGTCGGGCCGATGGTGGGCAAGGAATTGACCAACAAAATGGCGGCGCTGGTTTTGATTTCTTTGGCGGCAATGCTTTTATATATCGCCGTTGCGTTCCGCAATGTTCCCGGACCGGTGAATTCATGGCAATACGGCGTTGCGTCGTTTTTGATTTTATGCCATGACGTGCTTGTGCCGTTGGGAGTTTTCGCGGTGTTGGGAGCTTTTGGGGGCGTGCAAATTACCATTCCGATTATCACCGCGTTGTTGATCGTGGTGGGCTATGCCATTAATAATGTGATTGTGGTTTATGATCGTGTCCGCGAGAATCTTATGAGAGAGCATAAGGCCTCTTTTGCCGAGAATGTCAATCGCGCGATCAATCAAACTTTGAGCCGGCAGATTAACACTTCGCTGGCTACCCTTTTGCCGGTGTTTGCCATCTATTTTTGGGGCGGTGAAAGTTTGAAATATTTCTCTTTGGCGTTGATTTTGGGCATTGGTATTGGCACATACTCATCGGTATTTTTGGCCGGCCAAGCGCTGGTCTTTTGGCGCGAACTCAAATCGCGGCGGTAAATTTGAGCGGATATTTGACAAATATTGAAACATACTATATAATAATCCAATGTGCTTAAATACACTTTAGATTGGTCAAAAATAGTTCTATGGCTAACATTAATTACAAAAAAATTTGTGAAGAATTGATGGGGCAACTGGCCCCCAAACAACGCGAGGTAATTGAGCGCCGTTTTGGGTTGAAGACCGGCAAGCGAGAAACCCTTGAAGCGATTGGAAAGAGCCATAATATTTGCCGCGAACGGGTGCGCCAGGTGGAGAAAGCCGCGATGATTAAAATGAAAAAAAAGGTTTTTGGGCATAAAGAAATTTCCCAGGTTTTTGGCCGCCATTTGAAAAATTTCGGCGGGGCGCGCGAAGAAAGCGCGCTGTTGGAAGAATTGGGCGGCAAAGAGTTTAAAATGCACGCCAACTTTTTGTTAATTCTTGCCGGCGAGTTTGTCCGGTTTGCCGAAAATGGCGATTTCAAGAATTTTTGGGCATTGGACGCTCAATCGGCTCAAAACGCCAAAAATTTTGTTTTGTCGGCGGCACGTTTGTTGGAAGAAAAAAAACAATTGGCTTCAAGTCGTGAGTTGGCATTGTCTTTCGGGCTCAAGAAATCCATAGCTGAATCCTATTTGGGAATTTCAACGCGGGTGCAAAAAAACAAAGATGGACTTTATGGTTTGCGCGAATGGCCGGAAGTGAATCCCAAGGGAATTAAAGATAAAATCTTTTTGCTTTTCAAAAAAACCGGCAATCCTCTGCATTTCACCGATGTGGCCGAGCGGATTGAGGGCAGTTTGGTGCAAACTGTGCATAACGAATTGATTCGCGATAAGAGGTTTGTTTTAATCGGGCGCGGTAAGTACGCGTTAAAAGATTGGGGTTATGTCGCCGGCGATGTGAAAGACGTGATTTTGAATATTTTTGGCAATGAAAACCGACCACTTACTCGCGACGAAATTTTGGATCGCGTGATGAAACAGCGCCAAATCAAAGAAAATACCGTGTTGATGAACTTGGGCAACAAAAAATATTTCTCGCGCGATAACGAGGGGCGTTACACTCGCGCCACCGAAGGCGAGTCTCGCTTGCGGCGGGCCAATGTGCAAGAGGCGTAGTCTTAATCTTTTTGAAACAATCTCAACCTTTTAATTTTGGTTTTCTCATCGTATAATGGAAGCGCAAGGCGCTTTCTTTTGTTAAATTCTAAGCATTAAATCATAAACCCTAAACAAATCCAAAATCAAAAATCCAAAAATTTAAAAAATCAAAAGAGTTTTTTGTTTTGAAAATTTGGATTTTGATATTTGAATTTGTTTAGAAATTAGAAATTAACTTATATAACTTGTGGCTCAAGAATTTTGGCAAATCGTTGATTTGGGATGGAGGGTGGTTTTATATTGGTGGTGGCTGCCGGTGTTTTTTTGGTTGTCAAAAAAATTTAATTCCTATTGGACATGGTGGCGGGTTGAGCTGTGGTTTGGCACGATATGGAAGCCGCTTTTACTGGAAATAAAAATACCCAAAGAAATGCCCAAGCCAATCAAGGCGATGGAAGCGGTGCTGGTATCATTGCACGGTGCGATTTATAATGATCCGGACTGGTGGGAAAAGTATATTAGCGGCGAACCGCAAACCAGCTTGAAATTTGAAATCGCGGCTATTGACGGCAAGATTCATTTCTATATCCGTTGTTTTGCCGAATACCGCGAGGCTATAGAAGCCGCGGTCTATTCACAGTTTTCCGAAGTTGAGATTGAAGCGGCGGTGGATTATTCGCGTGCCATTCCGGCAGACATTCCCAACAAAGAATGGGATCTTTTCGGCTGGGACTATAAAATGGAAAAGGATCCCCAATATCCCATTCCGACCTATGAAAGGTATGTGGAGCAGAATGTGGAGCAGGAAGAAATCATTGATCCGATTTCTTCACTAATAGAGAGTATGGTCAAGTTAAGGCCCGGGGAACAAATATGGATTCAAATTTCCGCCAGCCCAATATATTTTGATTCCGAAAAAGGCAGGAGTTTTGTTAAGAAAGCCATGGCCATTCGCGATGAATTAGCCAAGCGAGAGGTGGGCAAAAGCAAATCAAAGCCTTTGTGGCAGGAGATACTTGATTTCATCATTGAAGGGCCAAAGGCCGCTGAAGAAAAGGCTCCGGAAATGTTTCCGGCCGAAATGCGCTTGACCACCGGCGAGCGCGAATTGGTTGAAGCGGTGGAAAAGAAAGTGAGCAAACCGCTTTTTTCTTGCTATATCCGCAACATTTATGTGGCGCGAAATGATGCCTGGGTGTCGGCCAACTGGCGGCTTTTGCTGAATTATTTCAACAATTTCACCAGTGCCGATATGAATTCGCTGTCATTGTGGACAAAGAGCATGACCAAGGTGAAGCTTTCACCAATTCCGTTTGTAAACGACATCGCGCCGCGCCGTATTTTTGTTAAAAAACGGCGCCTGTTGAGAACATATCGCGATCGCTTGAATTATTACAATCCGTGGGGCGGCAATGAGGGTGATGAGGGTGCGCGAATAGTGATGAACGTTGAAGAGTTGGCGTCGCTGTATCATTTTCCGTCGCATATTGTTGCGCCATCTCCGGGGATTGTGCGCACGGAATCGCGGGAAACCGTTACTCCTTCCAATCTTCCCGTTTGACGAGATATTTAAGAATATATTTTATGGCACAAAAAGAGAAAATCATTTACGTTGGCGAGGTTAATTGGCGGCACCAGCGCACCAAGTTTGGCATCAAAAACGATGATCGGCGGCGGCATATGTATCTTGTCGGGAAAACCGGCATGGGCAAATCAAACGCGCTGGAAAATATGGCAATCCAAGATATTCGCGCGGGGCATGGCGTTGCGTTTATTGATCCCCACGGCGAGGCCGCGGAGAAGATTTTGGATTATATCCCTTCGTGGCGGGTCAACGATGTGATCTATTTCAATCCCGGCGATGTTGCTTATCCCACGGCGTTTAACGTGATGGAGATAACCAATCCCGAACAGCGCAATTTAATCGCCGCGGGGCTGATGGCGGTTTTCAAAAAAATCTGGCCCGATGTGTGGTCGGCGCGGATGGAATACATTTTAAACAATACCATTCTCGCGCTTCTGGAATATCCCAATTCAACTTTACTGGGGATTAACCGGATGTTTTCCGATCCGGAATATCGCGCCAAAGTGGTGGAAAAAATCACCGATCCGATTATCAAGGCGTTTTGGGTTGGAGAATACGCCAAATATAACCAAAAATACGAGCAAGAATCCACCGCGGCCATTCAAAATAAAATCGGTCAGTTTATCGCCAATCCTTTGATGCGCAATATCATCGGGCAAGTAAAGTCCAGTATTGATATGCGCCAGATAATGGACGAAAAAAAGATTTTGATTGTTAATATCTCCAAAGGAATGGTGGGCGAGGACGCGTCGCGGCTTTTTGGGGCGATGGTGATCACCAAGCTTCAGCTGGCGGCGATGTCGCGCCAGAATGTTCCCGAAGAACAGCGCACCGATTTCTATTGCTATGTGGATGAGTTCCAGAATTTTGCCACGGATTCTTTTGTTAACATCCTTTCGGAAGCGCGCAAATATCGTTTGTCGCTTATTTTGGCCAATCAATACTTGGGCCAGTTGGAAGAGATGGGGGCATCGGGCAAAAGCTCGCGGGTTAAAGACGCGGTGTTTGGCAATGTTGGCACAATCATTGTTTTTCGCGTGGGAGCCGAGGATGCCGAATTTTTGGAGCCGGAGTTCGCGCCCGACATTGTTATTGAAGATTTTGTTAATTTGGGGAAATATCATATTTATTTGAAATTGATGATTGACGGCATTGCCAGCGCGCCGTTTTCGGCAACGACTCTTCCGCCGATGGAAATGGATGAGCCTTCGGAAAAAGAAAAAATCGTTCGGGTGTCGCGCGAACGCTACAGTGTGCGGCGTGAAATAATTGAAGAAAAGATTGCCAAATGGAGCGGAGAAATGAGCGAGGCTGTGGCCAAAACTCCGGCAATGCCGCAGGGCTATGGACAGAATCAAAATCAACCCAAAATGCATGAAATTGTTTGCTCAATGTGCGGCAAAACCACGAAAGTTATTTTTGAGCCTGAGCCCGGACGAAAGGTTTATTGCAAATCGTGTTTGAAAAAAATGCAAAATGGTGAAGGCCGCGCGAACAACAATGTCACTTCCGCCGGCAATAATCGCGCCAGCGGCGACAAAAAAGATAATAACGATCAACGGTGTCAAAAAAGCGCTCCTCCTCCGCCTTCGCCGGCCACACCGTCTTCCGCCGGTCCTTTGCCCGTGCTGCGAATGTCGCTTTCCGATTTGCCGCGAGTTCAGCCGACGCGCTTTGCCGGCCAGAAGAGCGGTGTTCAAAGCGATCATCCCAAAAGAGAAATTCAGGCCGATGAATTGAGAAAAGCCCTCAGCGATGCGCTGGGCGGCGCGAAAAAAGATTCCGCCGGCGAAAATTCCGATGTTTGATTCTGTGCGGTGATATGATTGAGGCTTGTCCTCAATCATTTTGTAATGGAGGTAAGGAGATAAGTAGGGCTAATGTAGGTAGCAATTATTCATGGGATGTTTCGCCCGAAAGGTGGAATGGATTGGTGGGGGTGGACGCGGAAAGGGGCGGGCGGTACGTAATCAATTACGTAATCAATTACGTAATCGTTTACGTAATTGATTACATGCAAGGCAAGCTAAAACCAAAAATATATCGGGGCTGTTGGTTGAGGCGCCGGGGTGTGTTAAAATCAATGATTAACCTTTGAACTATGAAAACTTTAAACGAGGGCGAATTCAAAAATAAAATTGTTTTGGTGCGGTGCGATTTCAATGTCGCGATTGGCGCCAATGGCCGGGTGGTTGATGATTTTCGGATTGTCAAAGCCTTGCCAACGATTAAATTTTTGCAAAAATCAGGCGCGATTGCGGTTTTGATGAGTCACATGGAAGACGAGAGCGGTCCGATCAGTTTGCGCCCGGTGGTTCGGCATTTGGAAAGTTTGCTTGGATGTTCGGTGAAGTTTTTGAAAGATTGCGTTGGTGATAAGGTAAAAAAAGAAATCGCGCAGGTCTTGCCCGGACAATTAATAATGCTTGAAAATTTGAGATTTCACGAAGAGGAAAAAGCAAATGATTTGGATTTTTCCCGCCAACTTGCTCAAATGGGGGATTGTTATGTGAATGAGGCGTTTTCCTGTTCGCATCGCGCGCACGCGTCAATCGCGGGTGTGCCGCGATATCTGCCGTCATACGCGGGATTGCTTTTGGAAGAAGAAATTGCCAATTTGCAAAAAATTCTTAAAAACCCGCGCCATCCTCTTGTGGCGATTATCGGCGGGGTTAAATTTGAAACAAAAATTCGGGTTATTGCCAACATTGCCAATATTGCCGATCATATTTTGATCGGATCCAAGATTGGAGCGGCGGTTTTGTCGCATAAACGGCAAATTGCCGGGCCCAAAACCTTTCAATCCGATCCGATGGCGGGCGCGATTGATCTC
>Ga0265594_1000999_pt1 | contig 22601 bp, 30 predicted proteins | sample saktaG_11_FD_190147 | JGI IMG/M metagenome (GOLD analysis project Ga0265594, IMG submission 190147) | Saline water microbial communities from Sakinaw Lake, British Columbia, Canada - sak_2011_5_24_80m | ecosystem: Environmental > Aquatic > Non-marine Saline and Alkaline > Saline ... | reverse complement strand
CACCATTATCTGTCCAGGGCGCCCCTTGCTTTAGATTTTGAGATTATTCAATATATCGACGAGGGGAATTATCAATCGCTTATCGGAACGTTTTATATGACCGGCAGGGACAGCTTTCGAGCCGATATTATGGATCAGGAAATAATCTTTGACGGAAATTGGCTGTGGAGCTGGGATAAAGAGACCGGTCAGGCGATTGTCGAGCCGCTGGATCCCCAATCCAGCCTGAAATTTATTTTTGACATGTTGAGGGGCAACTGGGAATCCTTTATCGTAAATTCGGTTACGTCAGCGCAAAAAGACAGCGCTTTAACACTTGAAATATTAACGGTTGATGAGAATTCATTTTTTAAAACCATACGGTTGCATATGAGTCCTGTAACTAATAGACTTTTATCCGCCGTGTACATCGATTTTAGAGACGGAAAGACAGATATCCGATTTACAGAACCGCAGACCATCGATAAAAAAGCAGCCAGACGACTGTTTGATACACAACGATTTGAATCCGGGGAACTTATTGACTTGCGACCATAATTATGAATGAAGAATTAAGATCAAAGCGGCGCTTTATTAATTATAAAACATTGATCGGACTGGGTATCAGCGTTCTGGGACTGTATCTGGGATTCAGAAAATTTGATTCCCGGGAATTTTTCATATCGCTGAAAGAGACTGATCTGTTTCTGCTCTTCCTGTCGATGCTTCTGATGATATTTTCCATATATATAAGATCGATTCGCTGGAAATATCTGGTGCTTCCGTTAAAAAAGGTTCCGATGAAGGACATGTTCGGTTCGATGATGATCTGTTATTTTGGGAATAATGTTTTTCCTTTACGGGCAGGGGAGTTACTGCGGGCGTATTCACTACATAAAGTAACCCGGTTATCGACTATTTCAATTTTTGGAACTGTAGTTGTCGAACGTATTCTGGATATGATCGTTTTCATGGTCATTTTATTTGTATCCGCGGTTATCTTTCCCGCAATGCCGGTATGGGTCAAGTGGAGTGGAGCGGCTGCAGGAGCAGGATTAATAATGATCGCGGTATTATATGTTGTATACCAGCGCAGACGTGAGCCAATTAAGCGGTACCTGAACAGCAAATTACATAGCTCTTCGCATACTAAAATATTGCAGCCGGTACGTCATTTTTTAAAAGGTATCAGGACTTTACGAAATACGCCGCATCTGGGAATAATTTCGGTACTTTCCGTTATAATTTGGTTGGTCACCATTTTTGAATATTGGCTGATTGGATGCTCGCTGCATGTTTTTTTCAGCATTCAAAACCTTTTGTTGATTTTTTTCGTAACTTCTGCTATAATATCCGTGCCCTCGGCGCCCGGATATGTAGGAACCTATCACGCGGGGGCGATCGGAATTTTGATGTATCTGGGATATAAATTGGGTCAGGCACAGGTGATAGCGGTTATTTTGCATGCGGTTGGATTTTTGTCTTTAACATTGATTGGATTTATCTATTTTGTAAAATATCATATCCATGTGAAAGATACGTCACTGAAAGAGGTTCAAATTGATAACGATTATTAAGGTGGTTAGATGGAAGGAATGAACGGACAAGGACAAAATAATTTTCAGGAAAATGAGGTGTCCTTACAGGATTACCTGCGAATAATATATAGAGGACGCTGGATTATTCTTATTTCCTTTTTACTGATAATGACGGCAACCGTCTATTTCACATTTACAGCGCCGCCGGTGTACGAGTCCTCTGCGCTTTTAATGCTGGCCGGCAGACCGGGACAGACCACGACGCTGTTTCAAAATCCCTTCATGGCGGGAAATTACCTGAAAGTAAATAATGAGATCGAGGTGTTAAAAAGCGATTATCTCGCTCGCCGGGTGGTGTCGAGAATGAAATCATCGGCGATTGCGGATAGTCTGTATATTCTCGGGATCAGGGAATATCAGAAAAAAGGCGTCAAGTTCCCGGATATTGTGGGAGGAATCAAAACGGGATTGGAACGAATTTTACTGGGCTCCGCCGATACTTTCCTTATAGTCGTTGATACCCTGGACCGGGCGATCGTCCGAAATCTGAAAGACGCCACGAAGGTTGAACCCATCCGCGACACCGAGGCGATTCGTCTGACAATCAGCTCAGTCGATCCCTATGAAGCAGCTTACCTTGCCAATTTGATTGCCAATGAGTACTATGAACTTGATCTGGAATTTAACCTCGGCGAGGTAGTGGAGATGAAGGACTTTCTGGAAGAACAATTGGAAGATATTGAAAAAGATCTGACCAAATCGGAAGAAGCCCTGACGGAATTCCAGAAGCAGGGAGGGGTTTATGTTCTGGATGAAACCGCCAAGACCCTGATCGATCAACTTTCCACCTTTGAAGCAACCTATTATACATCCCTTGCAGATCTGCAGGTGTCTCGTCAGAAACTGAAAAACCAGCAAAAGATGCTCAATGAGCGGGAACAGTGGATTGTCGGAGAAGCTATCAATACCACAAATCCCTTGATTAATCAATTGCGAATGGCAATTGCTGAAATGGAAGCGGAAAAAATAACCGTAATGACTGTTCAGGGCTTGACTGCCGATCATGAAGCAATCGGGGAAATGAATAAACGGATCGATGAATTGAAAAACAAACTGTTTCTGGAAGCTCAGAATCTGACCAGTTTAGGGCTGTCGCCGATAGAACAGTCGCAAATCTCCCTTGATTTGTTAAGCCGAGTCCTATTTAATAGTGTGGAAGTTATCTCGCTTGAAGAGAAGAGTAAAGAATACAAAAAACTGGTCAATCAATATGCCGGTGAACTGAATAAACTTCCCGAACGCAGCCTGGAATTTGTCCGCCTGGACCGGGACCGGCAGGTCAATGAAAAATATTACATATTGATGAAAACCAAGTTCCAGGAATCCCGCATCACCGAAGCCAGCAAGATCAGCAATATTCGTATTGTCGACCCGGCGGTTCCGCCCGAGAGACCGGTCAAACCCAAGAAAAAAATGAATCTGTTATTAGGTATCTTTATGGGATTGGGGCTTGGCGTCGGGATTGCCTTTGTGAAGGAGTACCTGGATCATTCGGTCCGCAGCAGCGAGGATTTGGAGAAATTGGGATTAACGACTATCTCCATTGTGCCGAAAATTGACATTAAAAGCGCTCTGGAAAAGATTCAACAAGATGGCAAAGTTGATGATGAAGAATATGCTTTGAAATCACGCCTGATTTCCCATTATGATCCAAAATCCACTGTTGTGGAAGCCTACCGAACCCTGCGGACGAATATCCAGTTTATGAATCCCGATAAACCGCTGCGAAGTATGGTGGTTTCCAGCGCCGGACCCGGGGACGGTAAATCCACAACGGTGGCAAATATTGCGATTACCTTTGCAAACTTAGAAAAAAAGGTATTATTAATCGACGCAGACTTACGGAAGCCGATTCTGCACAAAGTGTTTGATGTGTCGCAGGGACCGGGATTGACCCACCGGCTGATTCAGGACTTAAGTGATCAGGATGTGATCCGTGAAACCCATGTCCCTAATCTGTACCTGATAACCTGTGGGGATGTTCCGCCGAATCCATCGGAACTTCTGGCGAGTCAGAAGTTGAAAGATTTGATCGCGCGGATGAAAGCGGAATATGATGTCGTATTGATTGATTCACCGCCGATTATTGCGGTTACGGACGCCAGTATCTTATCAAAGTTGACCGACGCGATTATGCTGGTTGTGAATTCAGGCAAAACTGATCAGCGCGTGCTGAAGCGATCGATTGAACTGTTATCGCAGGTCAAAACTAATCTGATCGGCGCGGTGTTAAACGGAGTCAACATTTCTGCCGGTTACGATTCCTATTATTACTACTATCATTACTATTACTATTATGCCGATACCGCTGATAAAAAGAAAGGCTCAAAGCGCTCGCGCAGAAAACGACCCGGATTAATTGATAAAATAAGAGCTTAGGCATAATAAAATTCTCAGATATTATTATGATCTGAGCTGCTATACAACGAATTATTATTTCAGGCGCCATGTTGCAATTGGATCAGATTTATCACCAGGATTGCGTTGAAGGAATGCAGTTGCTGGATGACAGCAGCGTTGATTTGATCGTCACCGATCCGCCCTTTGCCATTGATTTCAAGGCAAAACGATCGAATTATAACCGGACATCCTCCAGGGTTCTGGAAGGATACAATGAAATTTCCCGGGAAGATTATTACCGGTTTACGGTTCGCTGGATGGGTGAGGCGTACCGAATCCTGAAAAATAGCGGCAGCATGTATGTTTTTTCCGGGTGGAATAATCTGAAGGATATTCTTAACGCTATCGAAAAACTTGGGTTTATTACGGTAAATCATATCATCTGGAAATATCAATTCGGAGTTGTGACGCGGCGACGTTTTGTAAGTTCTCATTATCATTGCCTTTTTATCTGTAAAGATGATAAAGAGCGCAAATTCTATCCCTTTGCCCGCTTTACAAAAGAGGATAGAGACGCAGACGGGCGTAGTTTGCATTACCGTGATAAAGAAGACGTCTGGATAATCAAAAGAGAATATTGGAACGGCGATCAAAAAACGCCGACGAAATTGCCGGCGGAGATTATTCGAAAAATATTAGCCTATTCGAGTATAGAAAGTGATATTATCTGTGATCCGTTTTTGGGGTCCGGACAGGTCGCGGTGCTCAGCAAGATGATGAAGCGACACTATATCGGCTTTGAGATAAACAGAGAGTATTACGATTTTGCCAAAGCCCGTCTGGATAGCGGTCAGTATCGACTGAAAGCAACTAAACAGATCAATATTTTTTAATTTTAATATGTCTGTACTTTACCGGACGCATTGCCGGGATCGGCAACTTATTCAGAGCCATTTTTACCCGTTTTCTCACCCTGACAAAATAAAGGGTATGATCATCGGGAATGACCTTGATTCATTACTGTCGGCGTCATTACTAAAAAAACTATTCGACTGGGATGTTGTCGCAATTTACGATTATCAGACTTTGTGGTATGCTGCAGACTGTTCATTCAAAGAAAATCTGTTGTCCGGTAATTACGTTGCCGTTGATCTGGATATCTATCACTCAAATATCCCAAGCCTTGGTCATCATATTCTTGAAATATCGACTGATGATAGTTTGAAGAAGCACAGGCTAAGTCTAAATCCGAATTTTATCAGAGGGATAAGTTGTCAGAATTTCAGGAAAAAATATCCGCTTGGCACAATCCATTTTTTATTATGGTTATTTGAAGTAACCCTGACACAGGATGGCGGGTACCTGTGCTGGCTGGCTGATTCATCCTTCATCAATGGTCAGTCTCATCGCTTCAAATCCAATGTGAAGGAGTGGGTATGCGACTATTTTCAATATGAGCCTTTTATCGAAACACTAACTATGATTGACACGCAGGAATTTGAAAAACAGCTTACCGGGAGAATTATCAACCCGTTACGGGAATTGGGTTTGGGGTCCCGATCGGGGCAAGTACAATCGAGATTTAATTCCATTTGCGGGTTTCAGTATCAATGGACTGATCCGGAACAGGAAAGTTCGACTATTGATCACCTGTGTTCATTCATCCAATCTGTTATAAACTGGAAAAGCCCGGCATTTCCCAAGAATTACTTGAAATCAAGAGGTGTCCGGCAACATTGTTCGCTTTCGAAATTATATGAACACAGCGGGACTCTTGATAAATTTTTGGATTTTAACAATGTATTTTCATATGCCTTTCCCTTTTGTGATGGAATTAATTATACATTATTCAGAAAATTAAATAGTTCTTGAGTTTATATTTCAAGAATCTAAAAGAGGTTAATAAATTTCAGCAATGAGTTACGAAAAGTCGGTATTACAGTTGATTTGCCATATTATTAGTGGTAAATCTCCGGAACTTAAGTATGATCATAAAGAGGGTTGCGCTGATACCGGTCGCCTGATAAAATGTTTGCAATATCACCAGATTGTTCCATTAATTCACCATTATCGGCGGGAAATAATGGAACAAATTCCCGCCCTTTCAGAAGATTTTTATGAAGGCGTCAAAGCCTATGCCTATTTTAATATTTCCCGGGTGATGATCTATGAACATTTCCTGAAATTAATGGATCAAAAATTCAAGAGTCACGATATTGCATACCGATTATTTAAGGGTCTTGTAACAGGTCGGACAGTATATCAGGAAAGTCATCTCAGGGCATTCGGTGATCTGGATATCCTGATTAGAACGGAAGATCTTACTCGAGTTCATAATCTTCTATTGACGGAAGGCTTTGATATTGACGATGATCTGTACCGTCCGTTTCCGGAAGAGATTATCCGGAAGTATTCCTTTGCGCGTCATTATTTGCGGCAGAAACCCAATAATATCGCCATTGATATTCATCTGAATCTTAGTGGAAAGCTGCATCCTTTTCAGTTCGATCATACCGATTTTTGGGATAATTCAATCACTGAACAGGTTGGGGATGTGACTGTCTCTACATTTGATCTTGAACATCAGGCAGTCTATGCCTTATACCATGCCTTTAAACACTATTATTTCAAGTTGATCTGGCTAATTGATGTTTTTAAAATGGTCGATCAGGATTCTCTTGAAAGCGATTATTTCATCGGCCTGTTGAAGCGGTATAAATTAATGCGTATATGGAAGATATTTCTTCCTATTGCCTTGATATTATTCGGGCGCTTGCCAAATATATCTAAAGGGTTGGAATCGGAATATCAAAAACAACATCCTGTCATTAATAGTGATGCTGTTCTGAATGGAATATTGCCCTATTCAGACTCGCGAGCCCGGATGATTTTACCGCTCTATTACTTGCCGGGGATTGCCAAGAAAATTCGTTACCTTGGACGTCAGTTATTTCCGCCTAAAGAAACGGTTCGTGACTTTTACGATGAGGACGCATTACCCGATACATGGAAAAATTATTTACAGCTGCGGGGTAAGGCAATAACCGGCTTGATCTTCAATGAATAAAGGAGGCGTTGCGGCAAATTATCAACATGGTGAAAATATTGAATAGAAAGAGTTCGAGGGAGAATGCCTGCTTCTGAATATTGCCACGGGTTTTTATTTTCGTCTGAACAGAGTCGGAAGCTCTGTGTGGCTTCTGCTCTACGAAGAAATAGTAAAACAAACCCATATACCGGAAAAAAGTTGATCGACTTATCTGATATATTGTCCATTCTTGTATGAAAAGCGGCCGGCGAATCTTGCCCCGTATTATTCACAAATGTGATGTAAAACAAACGCAGGTATCAAGTGGTAAACGAACCTCACTATATTTGAATGGTAAAATGATTAATCAGATCAGTCCATCGAGTAAAAATAGTTTGAGCGAAAAGATAGTCTGTCTAAAATAATTATATAGTGTTCTTATGTTTGGAATAAAATTCATTTATTGATTTTATGATTAAATTGGGAATAACCAAATTTTGTTTTGAAATGATTGAATTAATTATTATATTTTTTTGTATTTGGGGTAGTGTAAATAGTGGTAACGGAAGGCTCTTTTTAGAGTGAGCGTGCCTGATTTTTGAAAGATGATTGATGGTTTTAGGGAAATTTTTAAATATAATTTTCATAGAAAGAAATTTTATGGATGATGTAAAATGCCCTAAGTGTAAAAATACCAAGCTGAGGAAAGTTCACAGGAAAAAATGGATGCGATGTATACTATTTAGCAAGTGTTATGAATGCCGGGAATGTTATACTAAGTTTATGGTGATTTTTGGTATAGTTATCTGGAAAAATTTGTATGTTTAATCAAAGAATTCCTCCAGGCTTGCCCCGGGGGAGTTCAATTAAAAAAATGAAAAGGAGATTCATTGCTTACATCTAAATATTCGGGATATGGAGCAGTCCAAATATTTTCAATTAATATTTTATTTGTGAATGATTAAAAAGAAAACGGATAATAAAAAAGATCATTATATTTTTCCACATGTGATCTGGCATAAATGTGTAAAATACCTACAGAATTTCATTGCCTATCTTCTTTGTTTTTTTTAATATTTGACAATAAGAAAGAGATTGAAAGTGGAATCGGTTAGACAGTAATATTTTTAGATAGACTTCGCAGAAATTGATGAACAAAAAAGAAATATTTTACTTAAAAAAGCGAATCATTGCGACTTGTTCGGCGAATCAGTGTAATTCAGTGAGATATATCACTGAATTTATGTTAAAATAAGTGGAAATTAAAAATTTCTGCTCTTTTGCCTGTTCAGTGCCTGTGACTGACCGGGCGAAGCCATGTCCGGGAGAAATTGAAAATTGGAAATGGAAGATGATAGATAGAAGAAAGAATGAAATATTGGATCTGTCTTTTCAGTTTGCACTGGATATTATTGAAGTTTATAAACATCTCAAGAACAGTAATGAATATGTAATGTCTAAGCAATTATTACGAAGCGGTACTTCTATTGGTGCAAATATTAATGAGGCACAAGCAGCACTGACAAAAAAAGAATTTATCTCAAAAATGTCCATTTCACTAAAAGAATCCTGGGAAACAAGATACTGGTTAGAATTATTGGTGAAATCTAAATATCTATCTGATTATAAAAAAAATTTTCAAATACAAAAGGATATTGAATCTATTATTAATATGTTGACAAAGATTATAAAATCGTCACAAAATAACTTATAATTTTCCATTTATCATCTATCATCTATCATCTATCATCTATCATCTATCATCTATCATCTCTTCACGCTGTCCGGGAGAAATTGGAAATGGAAGATGAGCGCTGTAACATCTTTTCCGGAATTAGAATAAAACAATAATTAATGAATTCCCAAAACAAGCAATCTGAAAATCAACTCATCGACGTCCTCGATGTAATTACGCGATGGTTAGAATTGCGGAAAATACCATATATGGTTTTTGGAGGTGGTGCCAACAGCCTCTATGGAAACCCCCGGCAAAAAGACCGGCAGGATATTGATGCATTGGTAAATGAGCAGAGGTCGCATATTGATTGGAAATACTTACTCAGCCGTTTTATGGGTCGGTCTGAAATAATTACAAAAATTCGCCAGCTAAAAGATGAAACCTGACTATCGAAAATATCTGCAGAGAGTCTCTGTCTATAATCGCTGGGAAACGACAAACCGGCGTAACCTTACTGCCCGTAAACGCCTGGATCAGTTTCTTGTTTTGTACGATCTGAACCGCTATTTCTCCGCTGAACAAAAAGAACGTTTTCATCGCGAACATCTGCAAGGACTTATCGAAGTTAAAAAATTATTAATGAAGTGTAATTAGAGTCTGTCTATATCGAAGACATCTTTTGAGATAAACTTGAAAAATTAATGAATTATTTACAGAAAGTTGCAGACATTCGAAATAACAGTATGGATTCAATTAATTATCTAACATTCAGGTGTATTTTATGAAAATTCCCTTACTTGATCTAAAAGCGCAGCTCGATACGATTCGTGATGAGGTCAAAACTGCGGTTGATGACGTTCTGGAATCAACGCGCTATATTATGGGTCCGAAAGTGACGGAACTGGAGGAAAAGGTTGCCGATTATTGCGGAGCTAACTTTGCAGTCGGTGTCTCGTCCGGGACCGATGCCCTGTTAATTTCCCTGATGGCGCTGGATGTGAAACCCGGCGACCTGGTATTGACGACCCCGTATTCCTTTTTTGCTACTGCCGGAGTTGTATCCCGGCTGAATGCAGTGCCCCTATTTGTGGATATCGATCCCGATACATACAATATCGATCCGGAAAAACTGCGGGAATGGTTTCAAAAGAATCCGGATAAAACCGGTAACGTGAAAGCCATTATCCCGGTGCACCTGTACGGTCAATGTGCGGATATGGATTCAATATTGGAATTGGCTAATCAGTACGGCATACCTGTGGTTGAGGATGCCGCCCAGGCGATTGGATCGCGTTATCCGTCCAAAGATGGCGTGAAACGGGCTGGTTCCTTAGGTACTATGGGCTGTTTTTCATTCTTTCCCAGTAAAAATCTGGGTGGTATAGGCGATGGCGGTATGGTGACGACAAATGATGAACAGGTGGCGGAAAAATTGATCAAATTGCGCAATCATGGTTCTCACCCGAAGTATTATCATGCCATGATCGGCGGAAATTTCCGGCTGGACCCAATTCAGGCGGCAGTATTATTGGTAAAATTAAAGCATCTAAATGACTGGCATGCCGGTCGGCAGAAAAACGCCGAATTTTATGACGGGCATTTTACCGTTGCAACGCTAAAGAAACCGGTCATTGCGTACCGGCGGGATTACCACATTTACAATCAGTATATTCTGTCCGTCCCGGGAAAACGGGATGAACTGCGCAGACATCTTGCCGCCAATGATGTCGGTCATGAAGTTTACTACCCGGTACCCTTTCATCTGCAGGAATGTTTCCGTTACCTGGGTTACAAAAAAGGCGATTTTCCCAATAGTGAATATGCCGCTGAAAATACCATTGCGCTGCCAATCTATCCGGAGCTGACCGATGAGATGAAAGCCTATGTGGTAGAGAAGATTGAAGAATTTTATGCATGAGTTCATGCTTTTAAAGAGGCGAAACAGGTATCTCAAACCGAGTTTGAACTCTTAGATAAAAAACTCTATGAGATTGAAAATAAATTGATTAAGATGAATAAAACATTAATACAGAAATTGAAGAACGGTTCAATCTGGAATTCGGAGTATAAATAAAGCTCCATGCATTCATTCAATCAAACAGGCATGCAAAACATTATAAAATACGAGTTAACTTATGAATAAAACACAGAATATTTTTATACATGAAAGCAGCTATATTGACGAAAACGTCGAAATCGGCGAAGGAACAAAAATCTGGCATTTTTCACATATCCAGTCCGGCGCGAAAATCGGTAAAAAAGTCTCCATCGGACAGAATGTTAATGTGGGCGGTAGTGTGACCATTGGCAATTTTGTCAAGATTCAGAATAACGTGTCGGTCTATGAGGGTGTTACACTGGAAGATTATGTTTTCTGCGGACCGTCTATGGTATTTACGAATGTGATTGATCCCCGCTGCAAATATCCCCAACGGGGCTCGGAATTTTATCACAAGACCCTGGTCAAAGAGGGCGCCTCTATTGGGGCAAACGCCGTGATTGTCTGCGGCAATACAGTTGGGAAGCATGCGTTTATCGGAGCGGGGGCGGTGGTTACAAAAGATGTTCCCGATTATGCTCTGATGGTTGGTCTGCCGGCTAAACAAAAAGGCTGGGCTTGCGAATGCGGGGAGATTTTACCGAAATTCGATAAAGATATTAGGTGTCCGCGCTGCGGGATAGAGTATTTCCTTGACCACGGATTATTGAGAATGGTTGTTAAATAGTCTGTATATTTGTTTGTAAAGTAGTTGTAAAGTAGTTATAAAGTGGTTGTAAATGGTTGTAAATGGTTGTAAAGTGGTTGAAAACCATACAACAACAATATAAACAACAATATAAACAACAATATAAACAACAATATAAACAACAATATATGAGCCGTCATTGGAAAGATCTCGAAGTTTGGCAATTAAGTCATCAAATGGTCATAGATATTTACAAGATTTCGTCATTTCCATCTGGAGAAAAATACTCCTTATGTGATCAGATAAAAAGAGCCGCTATCTCGATTCCTGCTAATATCGTTGAGGGCCATTCGAAAAACAGTAAAAAAGATTTTATCCGGTATTTATATATTTCACGCGGTTCATTGGAAGAACTCCGATACCTATTATTTCTCTCATCGGATTTAAAATTTATCCCTGAAAATAAATATCTTGAATATGAGAAGCGATTGATAACAATCAGTGTAAAACTCAATAACCTGATCCATTCCCTCAAATCGTAAACTATCATACAAGTAGTTGTTGTGAAGTAGTTGTAAAGTTGTTGTAAAGTAGTTGTAAAGTAGTTGTAAAGTTGTTATAAAGTGGTTGTAAAGTAGTTGTAAAGTTGTTATAAAGTGGTTGCAAAGTAGTTGCAGGGATAAAATCGTAAACAATCATACAACAAATCATACAACAATCATACAACAACCATACAACAACCATAAAACAATCATACAACAACCATACAACAACCATACAACAACCATATAAACAACAATAAAAACAATCATAAAACAACCATACAAACAACCATATTTAACCCGGTTTTGAAATTATGAAAAATATTGCCCTTATCGGATGTGGTCGGATTTCCGGGAAACACCTGGAATCAATTGCACAATTAACAGATGATCTTAAACTCGTTGCCGTCTGCGATATTATTGCAGAAAGAGCCAAAAGCGCCGGTGAAAAGTACGGAGCCGACTGGTACACCGATTACGATAAAATGCTGGCGCGGGACGATATTGATATCATTTCCATCTGCACTCCCAGCGGTTTGCATCCGGAACACGGGATCGCAGCAGCCAAACGCGGTATCCATGTCGTATCGGAAAAACCGATGGCGATTACTCTGGAAAGAGCGGATCAGCTGATCCATACCTGCGACCAGGAAAAAGTACAACTCTTTGTCGTTAAACAGAATCGTCTGAATACAACAATGCAGCTGTTAAAGCGAGCTGTGGATAAAAACCGTTTCGGTAAGATTTACATGATCCAGTCCAATGTTTTCTGGCAACGTCCTCAGAGTTATTACGATATGGCGAAATGGCGCGGTACCTGGGAGTTTGACGGAGGGTCCTTCATGAACCAGGCCAGCCACTATGTCGATTCTGTTCAATGGCTGATCGGTCCGGTTGAATCGGTCATGGCGGAGACCGCTACAATGACGCGTCATATAGAGACCGAAGATACCGGTTCGGCAATATTGAAATTCCGTAATGGCGTCATCGGCACGATTAATGTAACCATGCTGACCTATCCCAAGAATTTTGAAGGGTCGATTACTATTTTAGGTGAGAAGGGAACCGTAAAAGTTGGCGGTATTGCCGTAAACCATATCGATAAATGGGAATTCGAAGAGTATGATGATGATGACCGGTTAATAGAAGAGTCCAATTACAATCCGCCTAATATCTATGGCTTAGGACATCTGCCGTATTATCAAAATGTCATTGCGGCGTTAAAAGGGGAAACCGAAGCCGATACCGATGGCCGCAGCGGCAGAAAATCGTTGGAAGTGATTCTGGCGATCTATAAATCAGCGCAGACGGGGAGGAAAGTCGCTCTTCCTTTGAAGTTATAAACTAAGACTAAGGTTAAGACTAAACTGAAACATGTCTAAAAATTTTAAAGAAATGTCTGTTTGGCAGGACGCGATGGAAATAGCGGTAATTATTTTTACTATGACTGATCATTAACTCAAAGCCATCTGGAATACCGATTTCGTGTTAAATATTTTGATGAAGCTGTTGTAAATAAATTGGATACCCGGTTTTCATCAATAGTCAAAGTATCTCTTAAGAACTCATAAATCTTAACCTCAACCTCTTCTCACAGGAGTATTAATGAATGATGTAAAAATAGGTGTAATCGGTCTCGGCTATGTCGGCTTACCGCTCGCCGTCGAATTCGCTCAAAAATTTCCCGTTGTCGGTTTCGATATCAAAACAGATCGTGTTAAGGAACTTCAGAATGGTCACGACAGCACTCTGGAAGTCGAAGACGCGAACCTCAAGTCTGTTCTTGTTGATACCAATCCGGTTTCAGGAATCCGGCATCAAGAATCCAGCATCAGGAATCCGGCATCAAGAGCAAATGGTTTATATCTCACAGATCAATTGGATGATATTCAGCCCTGTAACTATTACATTGTCACGGTACCTACACCTATTGACGACTACAAACGCCCCGATCTAACGCCCCTGCTTAAGGCTTCCGAAACTGTGGGGAAAGTGCTGAAAAAGGATGATATCGTTATCTACGAATCTACGGTCTATCCCGGCGCCACGGAAGAGGATTGTGTGCCCATACTGGAACGGATCAGCGGATTGACCTTCAACATCGATTTCTTCGTGGGATTTTCACCGGAACGCATTAATCCCGGCGATAAGGAACATACTTTTACAACTATAAAGAAAGTCACCTCCGGCTCAACGCCTGAAGTGGCGAAAAAGGTAGACGATTTATATAAAACCGTGGTCACAGCCGGTACTCACCTGGCGCCATCGCTGAAAGTTGCCGAAGCCGCCAAGGTGATCGAAAATTCTCAGCGTGACCTCAACATTGCTTTCGTCAATGAACTTGCCAAGATCTTCAACATCATGGGTATCGATACTCTCGACGTCCTGGAAGCTGCCGGCACCAAGTGGAACTTCCTGAACTTCCGACCCGGTCTGGTGGGTGGTCACTGCATCGGCGTGGATCCCTATTACCTGACCCATAAAGCTCAGGCAATTGGCTATCATCCCGAAGTGATCCTTGCCGGTCGCCGCATCAATGATTCCATGGGTAACTACGTTGCCGGACAGGTAGTTAAACTAATGATCAAAAAAGGTCATACGGTCGCCGGCGCAAAAGTGCTGGTATTGGGGATTACCTTCAAGGAAAACTGCCCAGATATCCGCAACTCCCGTGTCATCGATGTCATTACCGAATTAAGGGATTTCGGCTGTGATGTGGATATTTATGACCCCTGGGCAAGCCGGGAGGAGGTTAAAAAAGAGTATGGAGTTGATTTAACAGATATCGATACACAGGATAAAGAACATAAGCAATATGAGGCGGTGATTTTGGCCGTGGCGCATAATCAATTCAAAGATATAGATATCAACCAGTTTGAAAACGGTAAGACGGTCGTATATGATGTAAAAGGGGTCTTGAAGCAGTTTGATAATCGCCTGTAAAATCCCACTAATAAAATCACAAGCCTCAAATCCCAAAAATCAAACAAACTACAATGATAAAAACGAAAAAAAATGAACACTCTAATAATTTGAAATTTGAGATTTCTGAATAATGCAGTTTATTGATAAACCAACTTCGCTGAAAAAACTCTGGGACAGTCGCCAGACGAATTATGTCGAACTTATGAAATTTGCAGTTGACATCGAAAACAACTGGATCGCCATTGATGGTGAAATGCATTCCGATTGCGAAACTATGCTTCTGGAAAAAGGCTCAAAACAAGAATATGTCTGGGGCGGTAATGTATATCCTGAGAACAGCGGTTCCGATTTTATTGAATTCAGCTCGTTTATTAACATCCGTCCTTCACAGGATAATCCCGGCATGGAATTACTCAATCCGGAAATCCGTGGAAAAATAATAAAAATCATTCAACAGCTGTTGTTACTCTGATGCATGATGTTTTCATTTCACACTACTCAAATTTCACCGGTTATTAAATGTACCCGCTGCGTTATCACACATTTTCAATAAATAAATGGCTGTCTTATCCCAAAGAACATCAGATCCTTAATATTGCCAGTGAGTTACAACGGGCGAATAGCTGGATTCGGCGGCAGCGACCTGACCTGGTTAATTTATGTTACGAAAGAGTATTGGAATTGATCGATCTTACCGTGGAAGATCCCCGGTGGGGGCATCAGCTTAAGGAATTACTGCGCGCCCGCGAAATGCTGGGACAGTTATATTCCGAATTATCGAAAAACAGCGAGTTGAATCAAGAAATTTTAAGGAATCTGGTCCTGCTTAACCCGGAAGCCTACCGGATTTTATACCCGGGGACTGATTGAAAATTAGCGGACAAAGAAACAAAAAGCCTACATCATCCACGGCATAATCCGCCGAGCCTCAACATTCAACACCAAGCGAATAGACCATCTCTACAAATATCCTCATCTGAAAAACGGTAGAATGTCCCTCCACTACGGCGATATGACCGATTCCAGCAACCTGAATAGGATATTAGAAAAAGTGGACTTCCGCTTCCAAACCGCCAATTACCCGTATTATTCCTTGTAGGAATGGAACAATGAAGGATTTAATAAAAGACATTATTTTAAGCTTTCAGCGGCAATTTCAAGACCTTGCTCCGCTTCCAAGATCGCTGGATGTGCCTGTTCATCTCAGCAAGGATAAAGCCATAACTATTTACGGTCCGAGGAGAGCCGGTAAAACCTTTTATCTGTTTTGGTTGATAAGCCAGCAATTAAAGTCAGGCGCCTGGAAGATTGAAGATATCATTTATGTCAATTTTGAGGATAACAGGCTGCTCGATCTGAAAGCCAGCGACCTCGACCTGATTTTGAATTCCTATTACGAACTTTTTCCTGAAAGCAAACCGGTTCTTTTTCTCGATGAAATCCAGAATATTGAAAACTGGAGCAAATGGATTCGTAAATTGGTTGATCTCAAATATCCGGTTTTCATTACCGGCTCAAATGCTCGTTTATTATCCCGTGAAATCGCTACTGAACTGAGAGGACGTACACTTTCATTCATGCTGTTACCCCTGTCATTCAAAGAGTTTTTGGCATTTAACCATGAAAATGTCAATCCTAACGACCGCTATGATTCCAAACAGAGATCTGTGTTTATACATTGGCTGGATAGATATCTGGAACAAGGAGGATTTCCTGAAACACTGCATCTTTCAAATATCGAAAGACAATGGGTTCTTCAGGAATATATCAACAGCATTGTATTCAGAGACATTGCCGAGAGATATGCCGTCAAAAATACATATATACTAAAGTTCCTTATCAATTATATTCTGGAAAAGAAGCTGTGTTCTATGTGCAGAGATCTATAAATACTTCAGAAACAACAAAGATCATGGTTGGGATTAAGATTGATTACATCGATAAGGAGGTCGGAAGCCGGTGGATTTTAGAAACAAGAGAACTATCAGCAATGATAACAGGCCTCATGAATTCGACAAATGCACAATGATCCTGTCACCTGTCTACCCTGTGAAATGCGAAGCATATTTCACTGGGGTCACCTGATACCTTTAATGCAATTCGTAGTTAAAAAAGCCTACATCATCCTTAGCGCTCTTTTTCAAAAGAAAATAGATTTTAAACAAGAAATTTTATAAATTGTAATGGGTAAATAATGAGGACATAATGAAAGCCTTAAGAGAAATAAAAAAAATTAAAAATAATAAAGTAGTTCTCACGATTCCCCCGGGTTTCGCAAAGAATGAAGTTGAAATATTAATTTTGCCACATGAATCAAAGAAAAAGTATGATTTTAAAGATTTATCAGGCAAACTTGAATGGCATGGAGATGCGGTAAAACAGCAAAGAGACCTGAGAAATGAATGGGAATAGATATCTATTAGATACAAACGCAATAGTATTTCTACTTCAAAAGAAAAATAGCAAACTAAATGACATTTTGTATAATGCAGAATGGATTGGTGTTTCCGTTGTCTCGTGCCTGGAATTCTTAATATTTCCAGAACTATCAGATGCCGATAAATCTCTTTTTGATAAATTTTTAAACAGGGTTGAGATATTAAATTTAGACTATGAAGATGAAAACCTTATTAAAACAATTATTACGTTAAGGAAAAAATATTCTATAAAATTACCCGATGCAATTATTGCCGGTTCTGCATATACCTTCAACGCCAAATTGATAACCGGGGATAAGCAACTATATAAAATTAATGAAATCGAAACTTGTTCTTACTAACCTTTAAAAAGAAAAAACATATAGTTTACATTAGTACCATTCGTGGACAATAATAAAAAAACAATTAGTGTAATCCGCCTGCCCCGCCTGCCCTGTAAGGAAGAATGACTGTATCAGGGTAGGGAGGTTTACCCAGTTCACCCTGTGAGATAACAGCGAAGAAAACAACAACCGGATAAATTGGAAAATATCTCACGGGGTAAAATGCGAAGCAATATTTAACAGGGTACGACCGTACTGAGGCGCAATTCGTAGTTAAAAAAGAATAAAACTACTAATTGCACCAATTTCACGAATAAAGAGAATAAAAAAATATCTGTATAACTCATGTGATATAGAGAAAATTTACTGCATAAAATCGATAAACATTTGAAAGCGCATAGATTTAAAATACATAAAACAATTAGTGTAATCCGCGAAATTCGTAGTTAAAAAAATCTCTGTGTAATTTGTAGTTAAAAAAATGAATAATCTGATTTACAAAGAAGAATCTTACAAAATTATCGGCGCTTGCATGGAGGTCCATAGAAAACTCGGTCCCGGCTTTCTCGAAGCCGTTTACCAAGAAGCGTTAGAAATTGAATTTAAAAATCAAGGCATCCCATATGAACGAGAGAAAGAGCTTAAATTATATTTCAAAGGAATAGAATTAAGAAAAAGATATAATGCAGATTTTGTCTGCTATGGCAAAATAATCCTCGAAACGAAGGCTGCAAAAGAACTATGCGACAATTATCGAGCACAGACCATTAGCTACCTAAAAACAACCAAAATGAAACTTGGACTATTGGTCAATTTCGGCAAACCCTCCCTAAAATACGAACGCTTCGTTAATGAAAAATAATAAAACTACTAATTATCTCGAAGAGACTCCTTCGGAGCACTAATTTCACGAAAATAATTAAAATAATAATTAGAGTAATTCGCGTCCCGCAAGGGATCCCTGTTGGGATAATTCGTAGTTGAAAAATTCTTCTCTATCCGAACTTCTCCTTGAAAAAGGCTACATCGTCCACCACATCATCCCCCGAGCCTCAACATTCATCACAAAACGAATCGACCATCTATATTTCGACTTGCCGGGATAAAATAAAAGGAACTTTTTACAAATATAATACTAAAATATACAAAAAGAAGGGACAAGATAGAAAATGAATAAAGAAGAAGCAGTTCGTATTCTAAAAGAAAATAAAAAATATTTAGCGGAACAATATGGGGTTGTTCAGATGGGACTTTTTGGCAGTCTTGTAATGGATAAAACCACTAATGATAGCGACATTGATATTACTATCGAGATGAAGAAAGAGAAGAAAAATCTTCATAATTTTTTATCGGTAAAACGCTATCTGGAACAAAAATTAGGAAGAAGGGTGGATTTAGGATTTCAGCATGTTTTAAAACCTGCGGTAAAAGAAGCTATTGAATCAACCATTATTTATGTTTAAGAAAGATCTGCTTTATTTGGATGATATTTTAGAATCGGTACATGCAATTTTAGATTATATAGAAGAAATGGATTTTGAAGCTTTTACAAAAGACCGAAAAACTTACTCAGCGACAATACGTGAATTTGAAATCATTGGAGAAGCGGTTAGTAATTTATCTATTGAAATTAAGAATCAACACACGGAAATTGAATGGCAGGATATAAAAGACTTTAGAAATATCTTGATTCATGAATATTTTGGAGTAGACTTAGAATTAGTCTGGGGTGTAATTATTAATGACCTGCCAAAATTAATTAATACGGTTAAATCGATTAAAACAAAGATCGATAGATCCGGCTTTTGACGAACAACGAACACCGAACCACGAACTAATTAACAAATTATTATGAAGATCAAAAATTTTATTGAGATTGATTCCTGGATCGAGGCGAGAAAACTCGTTAATAAAATTTATGAAATGACAAAAGAAGAATAATAAACCACTAATTACACCAATTACACGAATTAAGAAAAAAAACAATTAGAGCCTGTCCCACCTGCCCCATGTAATCTATTTTTCTATTACGTTGGGGTGGAATACAATCAAACACAATCCACTAATGATGACTTTTATATTATTCCATCGGGGTAATCCGCCTGCCCCGTAGGGAGGTACGACCGTACCGGGGCGTAATTCGTAGTTAAAAAATCTCTGCGTAATTCGTAGTTAAAAAATCTCCGTGTAATTCGTAGTTGAAAATAATAAAACTACTAATTGTCTCAAAGAGACTCCTTCGGAGCGCAAATTACGCGAAAATAAATAAAAATAATTAGAGCCCGCCTCGTGGAATGTGGCCGAAGGGAATATATTCTTGACTCGTGAAATGCGTAGCATATTTCACTGGGTTCACTGGGGCGCTCTCACGTCGCTCGTTAAAAAATAATGTCCAAAATTATCGATATACTCAAACAACCCGAAGGTCGTAAACTTGAATTTAAAGAAGTTCTTCCGTCTAACGCTGAACTGGCAAAAACCATTATTAGCTTTGCCAACGATGCCGGAGGCGAATTGTATCTCGGGATAAAAGATAATCCACGGGAAGTGGTCGGTGTGGATGAAAATATGCTTATCGCTCTCGAAGAAAAAATCAGCAACATTATTCACGACAACTGCGAGCCGCTTATCCTGCCTGAAATATCATTTATAACACAAGAGGATAAACATATTATCAAAACCGTTATTTACAGGGGTAGCAATCCACCCTATCACCTGAAAAATAAAGATATTTATGAGGGAACGTACATACGAGTTGGTTCATCAAACCGCCTTGCATCAGTCGAAATGATTGCAGAACTTGAACGGCGGAAAAGAAATATTTCCTTCGACAGTGAATACTCATACGTTAAAACAGCAGACCGGATCAATTTAGATTCATTTAAAGAATTCTTCCTTGAAAAAACAGGCGAAAAACTAACTGTGCAAGTGATCAGAAAACTGAATTTAGTTCAGACAGAACAGGGTAAAAACATTCCAACCTATGCCCTTATCCTGTTGTCGGATGATGAACAAAGGAAATATCTTTTCCCCTATGCAAAAATTGAATGCGCCAGGTTTAAAGGCACTGTTCCGGGCAATTTCATTGACCAAAAATCTATTGATGTAAGTCTTTGCCAGCAATCGGAGTATGCCTATCAATTTGTATTACGCCATATTTCCGAAGGTTCGGTTGATTATTCCGGTGTGTAACGCACCGACAGGTGGGAATACCCTGTTATTGCCATTCGCGAAGTAATTCGTAATGCCGTCATCCATCGCGATTATTCCCTTACCGGAAAAGATATTAAAATTGCCGTTTTTGATGATAAAATTGAAATTACAAGTCCCGGAAAACTCCCTCCCACGGTCGATTTTAATGATATGGAAGCTGGACAGTCAGACATTCGGAATAAAGTATTAGCGCCTGTATTTAAGCGTCTGGGCATTATCGAGCAATGGGGTAACGGATTAAGGCTTATTGCCGATGAACTGCAAAAATATCCGGAAATCGGTCTCGAATGGAAAGAACCCGGTATGGCGTTTAGAGTCACATTTGTTAAGAAAAACTATGTCGTCCCGATAAGTCGGGATGAGAACGACCAAGTCAGCGACCAAGTCAGCGACCAAGTTATTTCAATTCTTAGATTTTGCTCAACACCTAAATCCAGAGGAGAAATATTAAAGAATTTGGGATATAAAAATCATTTTGATAATTATAAACGATATCTCGAGCCCGTTCTAAATAACTACCTTATTGAAATGACCATTCCCGATAAACCAAAAAGCAAAAACCAGAAATACCGGCTGACCGATAAAGGCAAACAGATCCTGGAAATGATCAGAAGGAATAACCTCTCGCCACGACCGCTAAGCTGCCAAAAAAATGCAAAATGAATAATGAAAGATGAACAATGACCGGATACCAGAAATCGGAGTAAGGAGAACGAAAGCCGGGATGAATTGTAAAATCGAAAGATTCTGATTTCTCCCTTTCTCCATTCTCCTTTCTCCTTTCTCCATTCTCCCTTTCTCCTTTCTCCTTTCTCCCGTTTCCCGTTTCCCTTTCTCCCTTTCTCCTTTCTCCCTTTCTCCCTTTCTCCCTTTCTCCATTCTCCTTTCTCCCATTCTCCATTCTCCATTCTCCCGTTTCCCGTTTCCTGTCTCCTATAGTTATTCTTTGCGTGCTTAGCGCCCTTTGTGAAAAGAAAATAGATTTTAGGTAAGAAATATCATAACTTATAATAGACAAATAATGGGGATACTATGAAAGCATTTAGAGAAATAAAAACAATAAAAGACAACAAAATAGTTTTAACCCTGCCGAAAAGTTTTAAATATAAGAGAGTAGAGATTATCATTTTACCTTATGATATCAATGATATAGAAAATGTAGATAAGAAATACTGGCAATTACTAGGCGAAAAATCTCTTGAAAATATCTGGAATAACCAGGGAGACGAGGTTTATAGTGAACTGCTCTAAGGGAGATGTTGTACTTTTCCCTTATCCTTTTTCTGATTTAACAACCCAAAAAGTAAGACCGGCAGTTGTTGTAAGTGCGATGGGAAAACGGTATCTTGATGTATTTATTGTACCGTTGACTAGCAAAACAAAGCATCTTGAGGAAGGAGAATTTATTATTTCAAGATGGGGAAAAGCAGGATTAAATGTTAAAACTGCAGTAAAAAGAGGTTGTTATCTGGCGGATACTGATATTATCAGGAAAAAAGTCGGAAGATTAGAACCCTGTGATATAAAAAGAGTCGAATCCGCTTTAAAAGTATGGCTTGATATAGAATAAATTGAAAAAATTTCTCGCAACGTCCACCACGACCGCCAAGCCGCCAAAAAAATGCAAAATGAATAATGTAAAATGAATAATGAAAGAAATAATATGGATACAGGAAAAAAGGAAAACGGAAACAGGAATCAGCTCCAACGGGAGTCCCTGATGGGAGAGGCAGGAAGGAATAGAAAAATTGAAAGATTTGCCCCGTCAAATATATTATGCATATTAACCATAAATGCTTGTTGATTGTGCTTTCCTTGAATTGAAAATTTAAACACTAAAGAGCCCTATT
>Ga0265594_1000998_pt1 | contig 22669 bp, 18 predicted proteins | sample saktaG_11_FD_190147 | JGI IMG/M metagenome (GOLD analysis project Ga0265594, IMG submission 190147) | Saline water microbial communities from Sakinaw Lake, British Columbia, Canada - sak_2011_5_24_80m | ecosystem: Environmental > Aquatic > Non-marine Saline and Alkaline > Saline ... | reverse complement strand
TGTCACCAAAAAATTTACTAGTCCAAACGAGGCTGTAGAGAAAGGAAGGGATTTGGGGGAAAATAGATAGGCGGAGGCATTAATATTGTACGACATTTAGTAGATAAGATAAAACCGTTAGGGTAGAGAACTAACGGTTTTTCTATTTCTTCAAGTTTTTGCCGGAGTGGAACTGGCGGTGGATGTCACGCAGACGCTTATTAGTTACGTGAGTATAGATTTGAGTAGTTAAAATGCTTCGGTGCCCCAGGAATTCTTGGATGGTTCGCAAATCAACGCCCTGAGTTAACAAATCCGTTGCCATGGAATGGCGAAGTGTATGAGGAGTGGTAAAGACCGGCACTCCGGCCAGGATGGCATATTTTTTGACAGTCCTTTCTATGGAACGAGGGGTAAGCCGGGCATCTGCATCTTCACGTGCCCGGTAATGGATGAACAAAGCCTTGTCTTTGTCCTTGCGGGTTTCCAGATATTTCCTTATCCACATCAAAGCTCTTTCTGAAAAATAAACCGTCCTGGGATGGCTGCCCTTGCCGATGATTCCGATTTCCAGATCCTTCTTGTCTTTTATGTTTACAAACTGTTCCCGGTTGAGAGCCACCAGTTCGGCTATTCTCAGGCCGGTTGAGAAAAGGGACTCTAAAATAGCCCTGTCTCTCAGGCCCTGGGTTGTCCCGGTAACAGGAGCCGATAAAAGCCTTTCAATCTGGTCAAGGTTAAGGAATTTAACCGTTTTTTCGGCTCTGGCGTCCCTTGGAAGGGCAATTTTGCCTGGCGGGGGAGATTCTATGTCCTTTGCCACAAAATAGCCCAAAAGGGCTCTCAGGGCGATAAGATAGTAGTTCTGGGTGGTCTTCTTGAGTGAATGACCCTTTTCGTCCGTAAAACGGCTTAAATGGAGCCTATAAGCCCAAATATCTTCAGTCGTAAGCTCATGGGGCAGAAGGGCTTCTTTTTTTGTCCTTTTTAACCAAGAGACGAACTTTTGGAGATAGTGCTGATAATTCTCCTGAGTTTTTTCCGCCAAACCTTTTTCAATTTCGCAGTAATCTAAAAAATCAGGAATTTGTTTGACGAGGGGGATGTTTGATTTTTTCATGATTTAGGGGAGGGCCTTAAACGCCCTATCTTAAGCGTCGTTTTACTAACATTGTACGACGTTGTCTATATCCATAATATCAGGCCAAAAAGGCCTGTCAAGCACTCCCCTCCAAGTAATTGTTCTCTAAAAAACGAGAGGAGAGGTTGGTATAACCTCTCCTATAAACCACAAACTGGTTGTAGTATGATGTTGGATAAAAAGAGCTGTAAAAAGAGCTGGTGGATGGGAAGGGTTGGCAAAGCTTACTGTGTGAAACGCCGCGCCATAGATTCTTCAAGGTTAGGAGGTGATGCAAACCGCCTGTTCCCTTCAACGACTGAGACTTCCCCACGGATCCGCCAAGAGGGGCCGGATATTGAGGAGGTTAGATGCCAACTCTTCCCACCACTACTTTCATAATAAATCACCTAACTTTATTGTCAAGAAAAGTAATCCACAAAAAAACCGGGTTCCCTGCCCCGGCAGCACAACACCCTGTTAAATGTCGCACAATAAAATTAAACAACATTTTTTGAAGACGTCCATCAGAAAAGTGGTGGCAATGATTAAGCCGTCGATGAAATTATGGATACTGTCCCCTACCAGATTGATGTAGCCGAACATATGAACGTCACACTGGTCATTATGGCAGTGCCGCCAGTGGAATATCTTCTCAATAAGGTAAAAAATGACAAAAGAGCCCAAAATAAAGGTAAAAAGCACCGTATCGGATAGCTCTTACCTTGCTTCAGAGATTAAATAGATGAAGCAGACAGGCCCACCAGGAGCAAAAGCACCTTTTTCAGCTTCTCTTTATTCGCTGCCAAAGAAAAAATTCCGAACAGGGCTCCGGAATTTATCAAAAAACACGAAATTAAAATATAAGGAAGTACAGAAACCTTATTTTATCAATTCTTTAAATTTTTCCCAAAGCGATTGCCCGACTTTCGGCAACTCGCTTTTTACTTCTTCTCTCATTTCTTCTTTCTCTTTTTGGAATTCTTCCTCGATCAACGGTTTTCTCTTGTCGATTTCCGGCTGTATTATTTTCTTAAACCAGCCAGTTATCTTCGGCCACCAGTTCTCCTTGAACCAGTCGAACATTTTCTGCCAGATGGGCATCACCTCTTCCTGCCAGACTCTCTGGATGATGCCGGGCAGCTCCTTTTCTCCGACTTCCAGGGCCTTCTCCCCTATCTGTTTTGCCTCGTCCAGTGTTCCCGGCGGAGACAATTGCGATTCCTGGCCATAAGAAAAACTTGGCAGCAAAATCATTGAAAAAATTAAAATGGAAATTATTTTTTTCATTTGATGAATTTTATCGCTTCCTTTATTCTTTTTATCGTTTTTTCTTTTCCCAAGACGCCGGCTATGTCGAAGGGACCGGCCGAAGATTGCTTGCCCGTTAAGGCCACCCTCAGGGGCCAGAGAAGTTTTCCCTTATCCCCTATTTTTTCCGCTTCGGCCATCAATACACTTTCAAGGTTTTCTTTGTTCCACTCGTTTTTTATTTTGGACAATATCTTTTCCAGTTTTTCCAAGATCTCTTTGACCTCTTTGTCCGTCATTTCTTTCCACCTTAATAAATCTTTATCATAATTCAGCTTTTCTTTAAAGAAGAAGTCAGTCAATTCCGTAATTTCCGAAAGCTTCTTAAGCCTTTCTTGGTAGATCAAAACGATTTTCTCCAGAGTTTCAGTCGAAATTTCCTCACCCGTTTCTTTTATTTTGTATTCGCCTTTTTCTTCCTCTTTGAACATTCCTATCTTTTCAGTTCCCTTGGAGTTCTCCGGAAGATTGAGTCCCTCAGGCGTTTCTCTGATCTTCTCAAGGAAGCCTGCTTCCATGAGATAAGGAAGACAGAGCTCGATCAGTTTCTCTTTTGATTTCTGGCGGAGATAGAATCCGTTTAAGAAATCCAGTCTCTGGATGTTGAAAATAGCGCCTGCTTTCTGCACTTTTTCCAGAGAGAATTCTTTAGCCAAGGAGGGCAGGGAATAAATTTCTCTTTCGTCTCCCGGATTCCATCCCAGAAACCCCATGAAGTTTATAAGGCTTTCGGGCAGATAACCTTCTTTTTTATAATCCTTCACGCTGGCAGCTCCGTGCCTTTTGCTCAGCTTGCTGCGGTCAGGTCCCAAAATCAAGGGCAAATGAACGTATTGGGGCTGCGGCAAACCAAGGGCTTCCTGAATCAGGATCTGTTTTGGAGTGTTGGAAATATGCTCTTCTCCTCTTATCACGTGGCTTATCTTCATTTCAAAGTCGTCTATCACCACGGCAAAGTTATAAAGAGGAACAGACAGGCCTTTGGCAATTATCATGTCTCCCATAAGCCCGGTATCGAATTCCAGTTTTCCCCTTATCAGGTCATCGAAACTCACTTTTTTTGCCGTTAACCTGAATCTGATGACCGACGGTTTCTTTTCGGCGAGATATTTCTTTACGGTTTCTTTGTCCAAAGCCGCGCATTTCCCCGAATACCTTGGAGATTCTCCCCGTGACATTTGTTCCTGTCTCTGTGCCTCCAATTCTTCTTCCGAGCAAAAACAATAATAGGCCTTGTCTTCCTCCAGAAGCTTCTTTAGATATTTTTCGTAAGTTTTGAGCCGTTCGGTCTGGCGGTAAGGGCCGTATTCTCCGTCGACATCCGGACCTTCATTCCACTCCAGGCCCAGCCACTTCAGATTCTCAAGAATGTCTTTTTCAAACTCGGGCTTGGATCGATCCTTGTCCGTATCCTCTATCCTTAAAACGAAAACCCCTCCCTTCTGCCTGGCAAAGAGATAATTGAAAAGAGCGGTTCTGGCCAGACCCACGTGCAAAAAACCAGTTGGCGAGGGAGCGATTCTCGTCCTTATTTCCCCTGGCTTTATGAATTTGAATTGTTCTTCTGGTACCATATTGTTTTTTTATTTTCCTCTGGTTAAATATTCCACAAGATAATTCGCGATTATCTTCGCCGCCTGGGGCTTGGCAAAACTATTTGTCGATTTGGTCATCTTCAAAAGTTCGTCTGTCTGGGTGAAAAGAGACTTTATTCTTTCCAGGAAGAAATGGGAGGTAAAGTTGGTTTCCTCTATAACGATGCATGACCCGCTTTCCTGATAAGCGTAAGCGTTTTTCACCTGATGGTTCTGGGCCGACTCGGGCAAGGGAATCAGAATGCTGGGCTTTCCCACGGCTGCAATCTCAAAAATACTTCCAGAGCCCGCCCGGCTGCAGATCAAGTCGGCGGCGGCGTAAGATCTTTTCATCTCCGGTTCCCGCAGGAATGGAAAGAGATGATAAAATTTCTCCTGTTCCTGATTTATCAGTACCTTGGATTCGGCTTTGACCTGCTGGAAATTATTATCTCCGCACTGGTGAATTATTTCAAAGTTTTCCAAAAGCTGAGGAAGAACCTCGAGAATCTTGTCGTTTATCCTTTGGGCTCCTTGTGAACCGCCCAGAATCAAAAGCACGGGTTTTGGAGAAGTCATTTTAAAGAAAGTCTTGGCTTCCTCTTTCGAGCCCTCCAGTATTTCCCTTCTTGTGGGATTGCCCACCAGGATCATTTTTTTAATCGGAAAATACTCGGTCTTGGGAAAGGAAACGAATATTTCCATGACTAAATTACTCAGGAACTTATTGGCTGCTCCGGGGGTAATGTCGGATTCGTGAAGAATAGTCGGCACAAAAAGAAGCCTGCCGGCCAGAACTCCCGGAATCGAACCGAATCCTCCCTTACTGAAGATCAGATCGGGAGACATGAAGAAAATGTAAAAGAATGCCTGTAAAGTGCCCAAGGGAATTTTTACACAAACATCCAGCACATTCCAAAGAAAATTTTTCCAGCCCGGGTATCTCCTAATCTTTCCTGCCAGAACGTACTTTACTTTTATTCCTTCCTGTGACAAAAGCGCCTGGCTGAAGTCGTCTTTCGGGCCCAGAAAATGGAATTGAAGGTCGGGGCTCTGATAAACTCTCCTTATTTCCCTGGTCAGGGCGATGATCGGGATGATATGCCCTCCCGTACCGCCTCCGGTAAATAGTATCTTCATGTTTCCTTGGAAATGTTTAATAATATTCCTAACCCCATCAATTCGGCTACCAAGGCCGAGCCTCCATAACTGATGAAGGGCAAGGGAATGCCTGTTAAAGGCAAAACTCCTATCATTGCTCCAATATTAACAAAGGTTTGGCCGATAATCCAGACAGTGATTCCCATGGCGGTAAGCTGAGAGAATTTATCCCTGCTTTCTTTGGCGATCTTGAATCCCCGCCAGGCGAAAACCAGAAAAAGAAAAATCAGAAAGAAAGCGCCTATAAAGCCTGTCTCCTCGGAAAAAACGGCGAAGATCGAATCGGAAACGGACTGAGGCAGAAAACCGTGCTTCTGGATACTCAGCCCCAGCCCCACTCCGGCCATTCCTCCCGAGCCTATGGCAATCAGGGCCTGTTTCACCTGATAGCCTATGCCCATCGGGTCGATCTCCGGATTAAGAAAAACCAAAAGACGATTCAAGCGGTAAGGAGAAATCTTAATCACGGAATAAAGGCCGATGCCTCCTATCAAGAATATAATGGCGGTGTGGACGAGAGGCAAACTGGTAGAAAAATACATGGCAACCGCCGTGACAGCGATTATCCCCAGGGTGCCAATGTCGGGCTGCAGGATCAAAAGTAAAGAAACAAGCGCCAGAGCCAGAATGAAAGCAGCAAAAGTTCTGCCGAACTCAGGAGCATTCTTCATCGACACCGTTTTATCCGTTCGGCTGGCCAGCCAGGCAGCCAGATAAAGGATGAAAGTCAATTTCAAAAACTCCGAAGGCTGGAAGGTAACGAATCCCAGATCAATCCAGCTGGAAGCCGTTCCGAAGTTTGAACCGATAATGGGCAGGAAAACCGCTACCAATAAAACCAAGTTAGCTAAAAACAAACGGGGCGCCCATTTCCGGATGATGGACAAATTAGTCCTGTAGAGAATGAAACCCAGAATTAATCCGGGTATCAGGCCCATAAATATCTGGTGTCTCAGAAGGTAAGCAGTGTCGTCGAACTTGTTGAAAGAAAAAGCTGCCGAAACGCTAGCCAGAATCATTATTCCGAACATCAGCAAAAAAAAGGAAACTCCCGTCAGAAGATAATCAGGACGGTCAGAACTTTTCATGAGCGAATTTTTTCACGTATTTTTTGAATAAATTGCCTTTTTCTTTATAATCCCTGAAAATACTGAAACTTGAAGAAGCGGTGGAAAGAAGGCAGATTTTTCCTTTATCCGTATGTTTATAGGCCAGCTTTACCGCATCTGCCATATTGTCCACGGAGAAGTGCTTGGGCACTCCCCTGCCCCGGGACAATTTCATGATTTCCCGCCAAATCTTTTCTCCGGTCGTGGGAAACAGAATTACGGTTTTGATTTTGCTTTTTAAAACTTTTTTGCCCAGATTTTTAAAATCAATATTTCTCTCGAAACCGCCCAGCATGATGGTTTGCACTTTCTGACCCAAGAAATCAATTGCCGCAATCGTGGCCTCGGGTATGGTTGCCAGGGCATCGTTATAAAAAGTGATTCCCCGGAATTTGCCCACCAATTCCAATCGGTGAGGCAAGGGTTTGAATTTTTTAATCGTACTCTCAATAACCTTGTTTGGAACTCTGAATATCTTTCCTGCTGCTCCGGCTGCGGCTTTATCCAGCCCGTAATATTTTCCCCTGATCGGGATTTTTATAGCCTTTGATTTTTCTGCGAATTGCTTTACGAGTTTGTCTTCCGAATTGAAAACCAAGTAATCTTTCCCGCTTTGGTGGAGAGTGATATTGGCTTTGGCTCTGCCGTATTCTCTGAACCCCCTGTAGTAATCCAGATGTTCGGGGTAGATATTGAGAAAAACGGCCACATGCGGGCTCGCTTTAAGGTTATACAGCTGGTGAGAAGATAATTCATATACGTAGACGTCCCTGGGTCCTGCGGAAAACAAAAGGTTGAGGACCGGTTTCCCGATGTTCCCCACCAGATGCGCTTTCTGTCCGCCCTTCTTTAAAATCTCGTAGATCAAGGAAGTGGTGGTGCTTTTTCCTTTGGTTCCCGTAACCCCTACAACCTGCCCCGGGCAATTATCGAAAAACAGATCAGTCTGGGTTATGACTTTCTTGAGAACGGATTTAGGCAGTATTTTAAAGGGAACGCCCGGCGATTTGAGGATTACGTCATACTTTTTGAGCGCCTGAATATAGTTTCTGCCCAAATGCAATCTGCTGTTTTTGCCGGGTTTTTTTATCTTTTCCGATTTGTCGGCAATGCCCAAAATCTTTTTTGGGAACAACTTCCTCAAAAATAAAAAATTATCCTTTCCTTCTCTCCCAAATCCCAAGACGACTATTTTTTTATCCTTTAATTCATTTAGCTTCATTGAATCAAGTTCTCTTCTCCTATCTTAAAAATACCATAAATTTCTCCCTTTTTGAATAAAAAAATCGCCTTCCGGCGGTTATGTTAAAGACAAAGCTATTTATGTCTCGGCAGTATCTTTCTTTCAAAATAATCCAGAAGATAAGGCAATTTCTTTTTTCCCTTGGTTTTCAGCCAGCAGAGATAGAGGGCGCTCAAGCTTTCTTTCTTAGTGCCGACGCATTCGAAAGGTTTAAATCCTTTCTCCCCTATTAATTGCTGCAGGAGGGGCAGAAGTTTTTTATCTTGGAATAAATTTTTCCCGAAAATCTTTAAGATTTCTTTTTCTTCCAAAAAAGGATAAAGAATCATGAAGACGAACAAGCATTTCGAACACTTTCCGCACCATTTTTTCGTCGGCTTTTTGGTCCCGGAAGCGGTCTTATACGCTTCGTTGCAACTTAGGAAAACCGGGAAATATTTGGGATAGCGGCTGAATATTTCGGCAATATGAATTTCGTACAGGGGGCGGAGAAAACTGAAGTATTCTATGTCTTTGCTCAGATATTTCTTCGAATATTTTCTGAACTTTTCCTCAAACTCAAAACTCTTGGACCACTGGTGATTTATTGTTTTGCCCAGATATTTCACATTGCCCTCGTTGGAGCTTTTTTCGTTGGACAGTGCGATGTATTTTTGCCCGAACAGAGAGGCAACCAAAGTGGTTAAAAACGCAAGGTAAGCGGAGAAAGGAGTGTGGCCGTTCAAAAACCCATTTCTGTTCAGCTCAAGAAGGAATTTATCGATTTTCCTTTCAACTATAATCGGTTTTTTGCATCCGGCGACCTTCATTATCTTTTTTGCCGCATCGGTCGGATTCAGAGAGAAACAACGTATATCAGGTTTCTTTTTGGAAAAAGCAGACAATAATTCCAGGGTTACTGCAGAGTCTTTGCCTCCTCCAACTGGCACCAATATTTTATTCCAGCTGGTCTTGACTAAGCTTGGCTTAGCCAGGTTTTGTTTTTTAGAGGCAGCAATAAAGAATTTCGGTTTCTGGAATGGTATTTTGTTCTCAAAAAAGAACTGGCCCAAGCCCTTCATTATCAAGTCCTGCCACCATCTAATTTGTTCTGAATTTAAATAACCGGCCCTGATCACAATTTCCGGCGAACAAGTGGCTTTCCAGTAACTTATCATCTCTATCAAGCCCAGATGGAATGCCAGGTTATCAAACTTGGCTAAGCTCAGTTTGGGAATGTTCTTGATGATCAGAGTGGGATTAAAAGAAATGCCCGGTTCAATTTTAAAACTAAAAGAAATTTTCAGGTCTTTGCCTGAATTCTTATAAGAATAGCTTTCGTAAATGAACCTGGGATATTTTTTTTGCAGTTGCCGAAGTCCCATAGTTGTTTAACCGAGTAATCTAATGGCAATACCGACTATCGCCATGATGGTGCCTATAATCCAGAATCTCATGGTGACTTGGTAGTGCGGCCAGCCCTTGGCTTCGAAATGATGATGGATGGGAGAAGAAAGGAATATTTTTTTGTGCCTGAATTTCTTCGAAAAAAGCTGGATAATCACCGAGCCCGATTCCACTACCAGTAAAAATCCGATGACTGGCAGAACCAAAACGGAATCAGTCATGAAAGCAATGACGGTCAGGGTTGCGCACAATCCCATCATCCCGGTCTCCCCCATATAAAAACGGGCAGGAGGAATGTTGAACCACAAAAAAGCCAGAATCGTTCCCAGTATCAGGGCGCAAAAAGCGGCAATGTCTATTTGCCCCAAGAACAAGGCAATTCCCGCATATGCGCCGAACATCGTGGCAAAGGCGCCTCCGGCCAAGCCGTCCAGTCCGTCAATCACGCCCCCGGAATAGACAGCCATCACCACCATAACGAAAAGAGGAAGATACCAGCCGTCTATTTCCAGATTTCCCACGCCCGGAATATGAATGCTGTGCCAGTCCAGCCTGAAATAGAACCACAGTGCGCCGATTATGCCGATGATGGCCATCATCAAAAGCCTTTTTTTCAAACTCACTCCCCCGCCGATGTATTTACCTTTGCCGAAAACCTGCAGAAGATCATCGCTCAAACCGATCAAGGAAGCTGCAATCAAAGTGAAAAGCGGAAGCCAGGTCTGGTTTCTGCTCAAAAAATTAAGCTTGTCCAGCCACCAAAAATCAGTAACCCTGGAAAGGCCCCAAAATAAAAGCACCACTATCAAAGAGGTGCCCCAGATCAGCAATCCCCCGAACCTGGGAACGTGGGTTTCTCCTTCGGAATGGAACTTTTGGAAAACCGGCACTTCTCCTCCGTCAATTGCCGCAGACCTCACTTCTTTTCTCCAGAGTTTGTGTTTGTATAAAAAACGAATTAAAAAAGGCGTTAACAAAAACGCTACGATGAAGCCCGCGGCTCCGACGGTGAAGATTTTTATTACATCGATGGCTGCTTCCGGCAAATACAACATGTTTTTACCACCTGTAAGCGCTCTCAACCCAGCTAACCAGTTTCTCCATTTCTCCGAATCTGTCCTGGGTGCCGTTGGCTCCGAGAATCACGCTGATCAAGTAGCCTTGGCTTTCCGGCGCGTTAGTTATCAGAATCATGCAGCCGCCAGCCTCTCCGGTATAGCCTGTTTTTCCTCCGACTATTCCCGGTATTTCTCCCAAAAGTTCGTTGCTGTTTATGAGTTCGGGGCCGTAAAAAGAATATTTCTGGGTTTGCAGAACCTCAATGATCAAAGATTTCTTCAATACTTCTTTTGCAAGTTTTACCAGATCTGTAACAGTGGAATAATTCATCCTGGTTCCCGACTCTTCGGGATCAAGGCCAGTGGGATTGTCAAAAAAAGTATCATTCATTTTAAGCCTTTCCGCTTCCCACTTCATCAGTTCAACGAATTTCCTTTCGGTCATGTTTTCGTAATCGTCGGCCAGGGCAAAAGCCGCGTCATTGCTCGATTCCATCAACAGAGGATAAAGAAGGTATCTTACCGGAAAAACCTGGCCCGCTTCCAGCTTCCCGAAATCTCCCTCTTGCTTGATTGCCTCTTGGGAAACCCTGATTTCGTTATCCAGATTGTAGTATTTGGTGACGACCAAGGCGGTCATCATTTTGGCTAGACTAGCAAACGGCAGTTGCTGATTTGTTTCTTTTGCAAAAAGCAACCTCTCTTTTCCTCCCTCGTCAAGCAGCACGCTTATTGCCGACTTGGCCTGAAGTTGCAGATCGCCGACTTCTCTGTTGCGGAAGGGCTTCAAGTCCCTGAGCTGTTCCTCGAGCGCAATCTGGGCGGCAAAAACGTTTTGATTCTGGCTGATTTCGTGCCAATAAAAAACATTGTTCAGGTTTTCTTCCAAAACGTTAATCCCCCACCAGAAAGGCAGGCTGAGAAAAAGTGCTATAAAAAATAATTTGTAATTTATTTTCATTTATTCATTAAAAATCGAAATGAATTGTAAATTCATTGAGTCTTAGACTTCGTTGTTTTAATATGCAATTCTTTAAGCTGTTTTTCTTCAACCTCGGAGGGAGCCTGCATCATCAGATCTCTGTTGTCCCCTGTTTTGGGGAAAGCGATGACTTCCCTGATGCTGGGTTCGTTTGAAACTATGGCCACGAACCTGTCTATTCCCGGAGCGATCCCCCCGTGCGGCGGAACCCCGTATTCAAAGGCTTCCAGAAGGTGGCCAAATTTCTTCCTTAAATCTGATTTTTTGTGTCCCATTATTTCAAAGACCGCTTCCAGAATTTCCGGCTTGTAGCTTCTCAGGCTTCCCCCGCCTATTTCATAGCCGTTCAGGACAAAATCGTACTGATGGGCCAGAATCTTTTCCGGATTATTTTTCATCTCTTTTATATCCTCGGTCCTGGGCCGGGTGAAGGGATGGTGAACTGCGTCCCATCTTTTTTCTTCTTTTTTATACTCAAACATGGGAAAGTCAACAATGAAAGCGAAGGCCAGTTCTTCCGCGTCGTTCTTGTTTCTTCTCAAATCCGGCTTGTCGCTATTATACTTTTCCATGACGCTCTTGTAAGTAATACGCGGAAAAGGAATTTTAGTTATTCTTTTCTCGGGCATAAGTTTCCTGACCAGGGCAATATAGAGTTTTTCAATCAGGTCTAGTATTTCTTCCTGTTCGGCAAAAGACATTTCGATATCCAGCTGCGTGAACTCCGCCTGCCTGTCCGCTCTGGGATCCTCGTCCCTGAAGCATCTGGCAATCTGGAAGTATTTTTCCAAGCCGGAAACCATGAGCAATTGCTTGTATTGCTGGGGGCTCTGGGGCAGCGCGTAAAATCTACCCGGTTCCAATCTCGAAGGAACAAGAAAATCTCTTGCTCCTTCCGGCGTGGATTTGGTCAAAATCGGAGTTTCCACTTCGATGAAACCTTCATTTTTTAAATAGTCCCTCATGAAATGAATGATCCCCTGGCGCAGAACCAGATTCTTTTTCATCCTTTCCCTTCTCAGGTCCAGATAGCGGTATTTCAGTCTTTTCTCTTCGTTAATCTCGTAACCCTTATCGTCAATCGAAAAAGGCAGGGTTTTCGCCTGGGACAGTATTTCCAAGCTTTCCGCTTCCAGTTCCACCTTTCCCGTTTCGATCTTCGGATTCTGCATGCCCTTGGGCCTTTCCTTTACCGTTCCTTCAATGGAAATGACCCATTCCGGCCGCAAAGTTTCCGCAACTTTATAAAGAGATTCGTTTTTCGAGGGAGAAAAGACCACCTGCAATATGCCGCTTCTGTCTCTCAAGTCGATAAAAAGGATTTTACCGTGCGCTCTCCAGTTGTTCACCCAGCCGGACACCCTCACTTTTTGTCCCGCAAGTTTTTGGGTTTCAATATTAAGACTTCTTTTCATTTAAATAGTTTTTTATTTTTTTGATAATCTCCTGGGGCGTATAAGCTGTTTTAATTAAATACTCTTTTGCGCCCAGGCTCAGAGCTTCTTTCTTCGTCAGCGGATCATCGAAATTGGAAAAAGCGACTACCGGGATGGAAGCGGTTTCGGGACTCTTTCTTATCTTAGTCAGAAAAGTAATCCCGTTTTCCCTGGGCAATAAAATATCGAGAAGAATCAAATCCGGTTTCTCTTTTGAAAGAAATTCGTGCCCTTCTTCCGCCGAAACGGCCAGAATAATTTCAAATCCTGCCTGGATGAATTTATCCCGGTACATTTCCCCCAAAATCTTCTCGTCCTCCACGATTAAAATCTTTTTCGTGGCAACCATTTCTAGATTATACTACACTTAAATATGCATGGCAAACCCCTTTTTAGATCTCTAAAATCAATAAGATGGCGATTTTTATTAAAAAGTTTAAAAAATAAATTAAAAATCATAATCTTCTAAATTTTCTAAACTAAACTTGACAAAATTCTTTAATGGTAGTATAATTTAGGCAGAATCCCTTAAAAATTTATAGGGATAGAAACTCAGAAAATCACTGAAAGGAGGTGATTGAAATGGCGCGACAAATTACAGATGTGCACAGACCCGTAACCGTCCCCTTTCCGGCAAAGAAAGTCAACTGGAAACGGTTGATGCTCTGGATCGTCTTGGCTTGCGTTGTTGTAGGCGGAAGCGTTGGCGGTTACTATCTATATGATTATGTAACCTCCACAGTAGATCTTCCTAAGCCCCCGGTTCAACCCGGTGTGGTTACGCCAGCAACACCAACCGAGACCACAGCACCAGCTCAATCCAGCGACCAGATGCCAGTGCTCGAAGTGGCTTGGGAAAGCATACAGCTGCCCCCCATGCAAGGTTTTGGCGACATAATGGGATTTAAACTTGAAGACAGCGAAACCATCTCGGTCTGGCGGTCCATAGGCCCGGCAAATGATGGGAGAGGCACTCTTGCTGTTCTTTGGAAGACGGAAGACGGTTGCAAAACCTGGAAGGAAATTGAGCAAAGGGTAATTTACGCGGAAGATGAAAAACAACTGGGCTTTGTGCCATCAAGTTGGTCATCTGGAACTCCAAGAAATCCGCTAAGCTCTCTTCAAATCGAGAGGGAAATCCTGCAACAATCCTTGGACCCAACAATTAGTCTGTCGGTTGTCACTAAAACCCAGGACGGAAACAACATTCTTGTTCTCACCGCAGATAGTCTAAATGTGGTTTTCGTCCAGAATGCACCCGGATCAGATGATGGTTATTGGCAAATTCGACAGCCAGATGGTTCTTGGAAAATACAAGAAGGCTCAAGGACTTCACCGCCAGAAGGATATCTACCTAACAGAAGCGACCTTTTCCGCCTGTTCTTTTCCCAAGACAACGGTAAGTTATGGATGCATGTCAATTTCCCTTCCCATTTCGTCCGCTTCGATCTGCACCCCGAAACACCAAGCCTGATACTTCTAAGCGAAGGTTCCGGCGAACCTGATTATGTCTGGGGAGTCCCCCACGACATACGATTGGTTAAGATCGTCTATACTACTGACGGTTCAATCAATCTATTTCTGGTTTCACCAGGAGCTGAAGGTTTCTTCAAGGGAACCATAAAGAGCCCCAACTAGTTTTACTTCGGGGCTCTTTAAAATTGCCTAAAAATTATTTAGTTATTTTATTTCAGTCGTGGGCGGCGTAAAATCAATAGGAAATGTTTTACATACTTTAGTATATTTTCTAGTGGGGCTGGATTTATCGTAAGCTTCCGCACAAACCGTACATCCGTCTGAGGTTTCAACTCTACATTGACCGCTTGCTCCGACGGTAATAGTCTTATATATATCTCCCGAATCTAAGGAACTATTACAAGGACTTGCCGAAGTCCAGTTTAACGTGGGAGTGGGGTTTCCAAAATTTGTTATCTGATAATTGCAAACGTCTAATCCTGAATCTCCGCCATTAGGTTCTCTGAATCTTATTTTGACTTGGAAGTCACTATTTAAGTAAGCGTTAGGAGTGGCTGCTTTACCCACACCTTCTATCGTTACCACTGGAGGATTGAGATCGCAGGTGCAATCCGTTTGGCAACTTGAACAAGTTTCCCCGCAGTTACATTCTCCGTCTCCGCAGTATTCCATATCCAATGTCCAGCTGATCCATGCTCCGGCAACGGCGCCGCTATTGATGCCATAAAACTTAGTTCCGGTTAAACAGCTCCCCTGCTGCGAGTCTGTGTCGGTCTGGAGAAGTAATTCCGGAGAACTGGCATTGGCTGATACAGAAGTGAATTTATAACTACCGTTAAAATTAAAGCCGACGCCCAAACTATCATTCGTATTTTTCTCTGACATTTCAGTTGTTACTGTAATCTGATCGCCACTGGTAGTCCAGGAATGTTTGACATCCAAGCCCGACCAGCACCAGAAAATACCACCGCACGACCTGTCGCCGCATCTGTCAAGAGGATCACGGTTTTCATCCATGTGATAGCTTCTCCAATTGCTCCCCTCATCGAACCTATGAAAGCCAGGCACACTGCTAGGGGTACTAGCGTTTCGTCCCGTTCCGGTAATATTCACGGTTGCTATTCCAACAGTGACCGAATCGCTCGGCGGGCTGGTTGGACAATTATGGCAGGCTTCACAATTATAAATAGAATTCGGCGAACAACTGCCGTAGGAACCTATGGGATCATAAGCAGAGTAGCTTTCCAGACAAGGATGGTATTCGATAAAATCACCTCTGCCATAACAGTCCCCGGCGCTAAATCCTCTCCTTATGCTTTCGTTATAGCAGTCAATATCAGCCTGAGGGGGAATAACATTAAGAGCGTATCCAGGAGTTTGACTTTGATTATAAGCACTGTCACCGGCAAAGAATAAAATATAGTTTTTAATTCCCTCATAGGAACTGCTTGGAGTCCAGTATTTACCGGCGTAACCGTTTGAGTCGGTGGGTCCTATGCTATTCATTCCGTCTTCGGTTACCTGAACGCAGCTTCCCGTACAATCCCATAAAGAGAGATATTTTCCTGAAATTCCTGTTCCGCCCATCGTCCTGAGGTATCCGCCCGCTGCCACTTGTTCATCCACGTTAACCGAAGTTTTATTAAAAATGGAATTTGTTCCGTAGGCAGTGGCGTCTATTTTTGTATCGGTTTTGGGATTAACCGTTACGGTTACCGAACCGATGCCGGCTTGATGATCCCCAGAACAACCGTGTCCGCCCGTCGGAATCCTGAACCCAGGCATAATAAGTATAAGTTCCGGCAGTGCTTTCACTGATATCCCAAGTTTTGGTACAGCTGGTTTGTGAGCCTACGCATTGCTGTTTGTTGCCTTCATTCCAAGTATTGCTGCCTTTGTTGTAGGTGAGGTAATAGACATCGTGATCATCGTTCCCGGCAACGGAAAGAGTAAATGTCTCTCCAATTTGAAGAGTTGTTTTTGAAGCAGAAATTGAGCCTGTTGGAAAATAACAAGTGCTGCAGCTCCCGCTTCCGTTACATTCTTGGTTGGTTCCGCAAGACGTTCCCAGGGAATAATTTGAGCAGCTACCCAGGGTTGCTCCGGTACAGTTGGAAGAAGAGATGTATTTACACGTTCCGCAGGAATATTGGAGAGGATTGGAATAAGCGGAACAATTCAAGGTCGAACAGGAGCCGGACCCGTTACAATATTGATAGGTGTCGGCATAATCCCGGTAATAACAATTTTCCGTGGCGGTTGGAGATTCGGTGCCTGACTGATAATAATAATTCAAATAATCGCAATCCTGCAGACTGCTGCAGGTAACGGAAGTGCTGGGATACTGGCAGCCGCCTGAGCCGTTGCACGTTCCCCCGCAGGTGCCTGTGCCATAGCACTCATTAGCCGGGTCTTCACCCGCAGTAATATAATAACAGTCTCCCTTGTAAGTTGCCGAAAAATAACAGGTTACGCAGGTACCGCTGCATGAACCGCTGCAGCAAACTCCGTCCACGCAATATCCGGATTGGCATTCGCCGGCAACACTGCAGGATTCCCCGTTGGCTTTTTTAGAAACCGTGACCGTTACCGAGCCAATACCGGTTTCGTGATAGCCGGAACAGCCCTGCACATCGTCGGAATCCCTGACCCTGCCGTAAAACGTATAAGTTCCCGGGGTTGTCTTTGTGTAATCCCAAGATTTACCACAAGACGTTTGGTTAAATAAACAGGTCTGAGCTGAACCGCTATTCCAGGAATTACTGCCTTCATTACTCGAAATCTGCCAAACGTCATAATTATCATATCCTGTGATTGTAATGGTAAACTGTTCTCCGGGTTGGACGGTAGTTTTCGAAGCGCTTATTGTTCCCGAAGGGTAAGCGCAATCCAAACAAGTACCCGAACCGTTACATTCCTGGTTTGAGCCGCAGGAAGTCCCCAGGGAATAATTTGCGCAGCTTCCCTGGGTGCTGCCGGTACAATAATTAGAAGGAATGTATTTACAGGTGCCGCATCCATATTTGGAAACAGCTTCGTAACTAGAACAATTTAAGGCAGAGCAGGAGCCGGAGCCGTTGCAATACTGGTACGTATCGGCGTAGTCCCGGTACCAGCACCAATCTTCTCCAGTTGGCGTATCTCCGCTCGGACTTTGATAATAATAATTCAAATAATCGCAATCCTGCAGACTGCTGCAGGTAACGGAAGTGCTGGGATACTGGCAGCCGCCTGAGCCGTTGCACGTACCACCGCAAGTCCCGGTTCCGTAGCACTCATTGTCCGGATCATCTCCTGAATTGTAATAATAGCATCCGCTTGCGGTGCAATGCATGCAAGTTCCATTACATGCCCAATCACAACAGTAACCGTCCACGCAGTAGCCGGACTGGCATTCGCCGCCAGCGCTGCAGGTTGATCCGTTGGGTTTCAAAGCCGTATAACAAAGACCCCAGGAACCATACCTGAAGTCACAGGCGTTTGAACACTCTTCATTACAATCACATATGTTTCCATTGGCACAATTTAATATAGAATTGCAGCCTGAGGGATTGTTAGAACATGTAATGGCTACACAACTGCCGCCTGAGCAGTATTGGGAAGTGCTGCAAGAAGCGTAAACGGCCCAGCCAGACCAGCTGGACCAGCTGCCGTAAGAACCGCTGCAACTGGAGCTGGATCCGGAGCAATATCGAGGTCTTGTACGGTACTGATATCCTGCATCATCTCCAGCAGTGTATCCCCAAGGACAACCGTAATTATATTCATAGTCGGTGTCGCAGGTATAGCTTGAGGATCTGTAACGACATCCGTCGCAACAAGTACCGGAAGAACATTGGGAATAACACGAGCCGCCGGAACAATACTGGCTGCCTGAACAAGCGTTGTAAGTATTCCAGCTGGACCAGCTGCCGTAAGAACCGCTGCAACTGGAGCTGGACCCGGAACAATATCTATATCTGTAGCGATATCCTCCATCGGCGCCACAGCTTGTTCCCCAAGGACAGTCATATTCATAATAAGGTCCGCCGCAAGAATAGCTCGTAGATCGATAATTGCACCCGTCACAGCAGGTACCGGAGGTGCACTGACAAGCAGGAGCACCGCAACCAGTTGTACACCAAGAAGGACAACTCGAATAATATACAGGCGTATTGCCGCTACAGAAATAGTCCCTGGGAGTAGTACAAGAATCATAGTATTTGTAATTGGTACCATCGTAATAAGCCGAGACGTAAGTAGAGTAGTTGTAACAGGCCGTCCAGCCGGCTGAAACTTCGGACGAAAAAAAGAACATAAATATAAAGACTCCCAGGACAATAAATATTGCTTTAATTATATGTTCTTTTCTCATATTTGATTTTATTGATCGTTTTCAATTAAGGAGCTAATGTCACTTCTACTCCTTCCAATGTGCTGTCAGTTTTTAATACGCAGGAAACACTAGCTCGGTCCCCAACTTTTATTTCCGCAAACTCAATTTCTTCTCTCGTTGCCGGTTGTGGCACTGTTGCTTCCTCCGGCAGAGTTAAGCGATAAACAGAGGCGTCTTCTCTTATCAAAACAGTCAAGGTTTCTTCTTCACTGCTTAAAGTCAAGCTGCGGCCTGATATTTCTGTGATGTCACCGGAAACAGAGGTGGTTAACTGTCCGACTATTTTTAATGCCAATAAATCGGCCAGCGGAGATTCCGTTTGGGCGCCCTGCATTTGTTTTTGAGCATAATTCAAGCCTGAGTAGAATCCCAGAGCCAGAAGAATTAACCCGCCGATTACACCGATAACGATTAAATTTTCTTTTTTCATTTTTAGTAATTTTTATTTATTTTTAGAATTCGACCTTTTCATTTATTAAGTTTATCTTATTGGTAATTCAATAAAGAAAATTGACCCTTTGTTTTTTCCCAGGCTCTGCGCCCAGATTTTGCCTCCGTGCATATCAACGAATTTTTTGGCGACATAGAGACCGAGGCCAGCTCCTTCCGTCCAGAATCTCGTTCCCGCCTTCCCTCTCGAAAAGCTCTCGAAAAGATGGGATATTTCCTCTTTAGTCATTCCCTCTCCGGTGTCAGCCATCTCTATTCGGTACTTATCTTCTTCTATCAGCGTTCTTACGGTTATTCCTCCCCTGTTAGTATATCTTATCGCGTTGTCAATAATGTTCAAGATGGCCTGCCTTATTTTATCTTTGTCAACGGAAATCTTCGGCAAGGGATTTTTGGGTTTTTCCATTTTCAGATAAATGCCTTTTCTTTCCGCTTCATTCTCCAGTTCCCCTAATACGCTTTTAATTACTTCTTCGACAGGCGTTTTCTCCGTTCGCACCTCCATTCTGCCCGCCTCTATTCTCGATATGTTTAAAAGGTCATTAACCAATTTTATCAATCTTTCGTTGGAACTGTAAATATTCTCCAAAGGCTTTTGCATTTTCTTGGGCGGTTTTCCGTAGGTCTTCTCCAGCATCATTGAAATGTACCCTTTGATGGCGGTTAAAGGCGTTCTCAACTGGTGAGAGGCGATGGAAACGAATTCCGACTTCGCCCTGTCTAGTCTTTTTAATTCTTCGTACGCCTCGCTCAGTTCCTTCGTCCTTCTTTCCACTTCCCTCTCCAGTTTCTCGCTGAATCCTTTTGTTTCGGAATAGAGTTTGGCGTTTTGCAAAGCGATTGATGCCTGGTTTGAAAGATTGGTCAAAAGTTCTATATCTTGCTCAGAGTAGGGGTCGCCGGAAATCTTATTGCCCAGAACAATCATGCCGATTATTTTTTTCTCCATCAAAAGCGGCAAGCAGAGAGCGGCCTCGATCTTCTTCATGTTCGTTTTCAATGTTTCCAACCTTTCATTTTCTTTTTTATTCGCAACGTCTCTGACTATCAAAGAAATTTCCTCGTAGACGAGGGGCTTCTGCGTTTTTTCGAGATAAATCGTCAAGAAATTATCCTTAACCAAGGAAATGCCGTTTTCTTCTCTGAAACCGATATTTTTCTGAATCCGGTAGTCGCCGTTACCCGGTTCTCTCAAAAGGACAACTGTCCTGTCTAGCTTCATAGTATTCATTAAAGTGGTAACAATTAGAGAAGAAAGTTTATCCAAATCCAAAAACTGAGTTAATTTTTTTCCTAAATCCGTAAGAACAGTCTGATAGGAATAAAAAGTGTAATAAAAATATTTGGAAGAAAATTTTTCAAAGAACCGAAAAATCGGTTGGAAAAGTAAAACACCGATAATCAGAGTAATTGTCCCACTGATGCTATAAGTTACTGTGGGAAAGAATTTATTATTAAGAAACATTAAGAAAGACGCTAGTCCGACAACCACAATGAAAGAAAAAGAATATATTGCACCTCTGCCTAAAACAAAACGAATATCCATTAAACGGTATTTAAGGATAGCGTAAGAGAGAATAAAGGGATATAAAAATATGAGAAAATTTCCGTAAGGAGGAAACGGAATTCCATACCACAAGGGAAAATTCGTTGCTCCTCCACCGAATCCAATAACTAACGCAGCCAGGATATATTTAATTTGTTCTCTGAGATAACCGCTTGTATTATTGTAAGTCTTAATAAGCTCGAAAAATGCATAACCGATTATCCCCAAATAACCGAAGATTAAATAAAGATTGTAAACAAGACCCGGTTCCGGCCACCAAGGAAAGAATAACTGAGGCGATACATCCTTGACGTAGAGGGGGGTAAAAGTAAAGGAAAGAAAAATTATGGTGATAACATATCCCAAAATTAGTACCAACTCTCTCTTTTTTTGAAGATTCAATAAAGAAAAAATCCAGTGAAGAAAAAAGATGGGGATAAAGGTAGAGCCGATGCTCAAAATCCTGGTCCAGAGAAGAGATGATTCCTTGTCTGCAGACAACTGCCAAAAACCGTAACCAAACGACCAAATAGCTAAAGCAAAAGTCATTAGGCCGAAGGTTTGATTTACTAGTTTTTTTGGAGTTTTTAAAAAAACAATTAAACCAAAAATTACCGCAGAAATTCCATTTATAAATCCAGATAGAGCGAAGATATTCATAAGTTAATTGAAATAGCCCCTGGGATAATGTTAGTAGATTTTAACATTTTCCCAAGGGCTAAACAATATTTGGTTTGCAGGTCCTGTTTAAGGCTTGTAGACTCTGTTCACCCAGACTTGCTGGGTAAAGGTCTTTCCCCACACAGGATTGGCAAAACCGATTTTCCGAACCAGGAGATCCTCCAATTCTTCCCTCGGCAGAAAAGTGTATATACCTTCCCTGCCTTTTTTTTGAATGGTGAGAGCGTGTTTCAAGATTCTCGTGCCCTGCAGAATTCGGGTAATGTCCTTGTGCGCTATGTATTCATAGACATTGAGCATGTCGGGGACGGAAGCGATGAAAACCCAAATGAAGTTTACGTTGTGTTTGGGCGTGGTCCAAACCATGTGGCCACCGGGTTTCAAGATGCGGAACATTTCACGCAACACACCCTCGAAAGCTTCTTTGCCTTTCTGACCCATAAAGTCAGTCACGTAAGGCAGGACCAGGTTGGCAGCTATCCCGTCGAAGTAATTATCCGCATAGGGCAAGAAGTCGGTGATGCTTTGGTACTTCAGGGAGACTGGCAGGTTGACGCTCTGCTTGGTCAGTTTCTCCAGTTTTTCCTCGGCCGGTCTGAGAACTATGTCTATGGCCTCGATATTTGCCACCTTGCCGTTGCATTTCTGGCAGATGAGTTCACTCATTGCCAGCGGTCCGCACCCGACATCAAGCCAATTGTCTCCGGGTTTTGGGTCGAGGAGATTCCTTACGGCTTTGCTCAGACGGTAATACGGTTGAGCCTTTTCGAGGTTGACGTATATTTCACCGTATTCTTCCCAGAAACGCAATTCTTCTTTCCAGGCTAAGAGCCTTTCCTTGATGGTCGGAGCCACATCAGGCGTAATGAGTAGGGTAAGATTTTTCGAGCTTAATTCTCCATTCCCCGCTCCCCCGATCAATTCATAGAGTCCCAGAGATTCTATCTTCGTTGTCATTTTCTTTACCTCCTTTCTCTCAATTTATGTATGGTTTATCCTTTCTCAGATGCAACTGTATGAGCAGCCAGTCGAATCCCCAGCAGCAGAAAAAGAAAATCGTTATCGCAATGCCCCAGAAAATATCCGGTAGGGGCATTTTGAAGAAATCAACAAAATTCTCTCTGCTGAATCCAAAGAAGTTATCTGTGGTAACCATGAGCACCTCCTGAGTTTCGGTATTTATGTAAATACATCCGAACAATCCAGATGTAATTGTTAAATTAGCTAATACTATATTATCAAACTACCATATTTTGTCAATATTTCCCGACAGAATTCTGAAATACCCCAATTTTAATATAAAAATAGTGTAAAATACTCATTGACAGTTTAATGGCGTTGACCCATAATTTAATATCTAATAGAATGTAAGTATGATAACTCCTCCCCTAGAATTAGAATTAAGAAAGCTGGGATTAACCGAGAAGGAAGTAAAAGTTTACCTTACGGGTTTAGAATTGGGCCCTGCCTCTGTCCAGAATATTGCGGTGAAAGCAAATCTGACCAGGCCGACCACGTATGAAATTATAAAGAAACTGGAAGAAAAAAAATTATTTGTTGAGACGGGGAAAAAAGGAAAAAGGCATTTCTCCGCCCAATCTCCGGAGAGAATCCTGGGGATACTGAAAACTCAAAAACGTGAGATAGAAGAAAAAGAAAGAGAATTCATCAGAATTATTTCAGCCCTGGAAGCGAGATATTCCAAAGAAAAAGAAGGCATTGAGGTATTTAAAGGAAAAGAAGGGTTCAAGACATTGGAAGAAATAATTTCTTTCAGTTCAA
>Ga0265594_1000997_pt1 | contig 22671 bp, 14 predicted proteins | sample saktaG_11_FD_190147 | JGI IMG/M metagenome (GOLD analysis project Ga0265594, IMG submission 190147) | Saline water microbial communities from Sakinaw Lake, British Columbia, Canada - sak_2011_5_24_80m | ecosystem: Environmental > Aquatic > Non-marine Saline and Alkaline > Saline ... | reverse complement strand
GAATAAACGAACCCGCGATAAGCGGGTTTTGTTGTGTTTTGTGTAATTTTTTTATTTCACGATTTTACAATAAACATCCTTAATTTTCTTCAAAAAATCCAATCATAACTTATACCTTATAGCTTATGACTTATGGCTGAATTACTCTTTCTTCTTAAACCAAGCCGGCAACAGACCACCTTGATTTCGGATATAGTTGTTGATATGTTCTTTGGCTGTGTGGGTTTTGACAAATTTGAGCCAGTCACGACTGGGGCCTTTGCGTTTTTTATCAATGATAATTTCGATTACGTCGCCATTTTTGAGGCCAGTATCAAGACTAGTCATTTGTTCGTTGACAATGGCACCGGTGCATTTACTGCCAATCTCGGTGTGGATGTGGTAGGCAAAATCAACTGGGGTAGCGCCTTCGGGTAGGTCAATTACATCGCCTTTGGGAGTAAAAACAAAAATACGCGATTGTAAAAAATCAACTTTTATTTCTTCTAGATCAGATAATTTATTCAAGACATCTTTTTGAATTTCAGCCAATTCCTTTACCCATTGAATTTTTTTGGCTGGTCTTTTGGCGCCGGTTTCATCATAATGCCAATGGGCAGCAGCACCGAATTCAGCTTCTTCATGCATTTCAGCCGTGCGGATTTGAAACTCTACTACTTCGCCGTTGTCAGTAAAAACAGTCGTATGCAAAGATTGGTAACCATTTGGTTTTGGTTGAGAAATATAATCTTTGATCCGGCCCTTGATTGGTTTCCAAATTTTGTGAAGTATTCCCAAAGTAGCATAGCAATCGGCAATTGTTGGTACGATTACACGTAGAGCAACTAAATCATAAATTTTTGCTACTTCATTATTTTTGCGCTCCAGTTTTAAATAAAAACTATAAAGGCGTTTTTTTCTTCCGCTTATAAAATTAATTTTTACTCCGGCGGCTTCCAATTTTTCTTTAGCGCTTTCTTGTAATTTTTCAATAAAAGTTTCTTTGTCTTTTAATCTTTCGTCACGAATTTTTTTGGCTTTTTGATATTCTTTGGGGTAAACATATTCAAATGATAGATCTTCTAATTGGCCTTTGAATTCGTCCATACCCAAACGACCAGCAATTGGGGCGTAGATTTCTAAACTTTCCAGAGCAATGCGGTAACGTTTTTGAGGTGGTAAAGCATCTAATGTGGTAAGATTGTGGATACGATCAGCAAATTTTAAAATCATAACCCGAATGTCTTCGGCCATGGCTACAAACATTTTTCGCAAATTTTCAATATACCTTTCCACCCCACGATATTTTAATTTCCCTAATTTGGTGATACCTTTTACCATACTAGCTACTTCGGTACCGAAGTTTTTTTCTATTTCTTCTAGAGTCACCTTGGTATCCTCGGGTACATCGTGGAGTAGGGCAGCAGTAATGATAATTGGATCAATTCTTAAATCTGCCAAGATGTGAGCAGTAGCGAGTGGGTGAATGATATAAGGTTCACCGGATTTTCTTTTTTGTCCATCGTGAGCAGTTTTGGCAAATTCAAAAGCCAGTTTGATCATATCGGAATCAGATTTGGGGGCGTATAATTCAACTTTTTTTATCAGCGATTCTATTGTCGGTTTTTTGCTCATATTTTTTTTCTTTTCCCATAACATCTATTTTGCCATTTTTTCTTGGAAAAAGCAAGTACTCTTGACAAAAGAGCAAAAATGTGCTATACTATATAAGGTAATGTAAAGGTTAGGTACCTTCAAGGCCTAAGGAAAACTCCAGTTGTAAGACGGGAGTTTTTCTTTTATAACCACTAATTTTAACACAAATCTGCATGAATATATTTTTGGCTTAAGTTAGCTAAAATAATATAAAAGTCCCTCCCTCTATGAGGGGAAGGGACATTTAGGATTTGATTTTTTTCTTTAAATATTATATAGTTTATATGACAGCGGGTCGAGAGCCTTTACATTACCAATGGCATTGAGGCTACCTCCTCCCTGCTGTCTTAAGAAACTATCCGAGAGGATGGTTTTTTTATATAGTTTAAATACAAAATTATTTACAAAATTGATGATAGATACACGGATTTAACTGATTTAGCAAATTTGAACGGATTTGTTTTTATCCGTTTAATTCTTTTAATTCGTGTATCTATAAATGTCTTTAATATTTATTTTGTAAATTAAAAACCCCGCTATGTCAGCGGGATTTCTTTATTTCTTTTTGTTTGTCTTTTTCGCCACTTTCTTTTCTGTTTTTTCAGTTATTTTTTTAACTGCCTTTTTCCTTCCATACTTTTTCTCCGGTGCCTCAGCTATCAGCGTTTCACATTCTTCTTTTGTTAATTCTTCTGGTTTTTTATCTTTAGGTATTTTGGCATTCTTTTTTCCGTCAGTAATATATGGTCCGTAGCGTCCATTTAAAATTTGAATATCAGAGCCAGCAAATTCTTGAATAATTTTGTTAGCTTCTTCTTGTTTTTTGTCAACAATTATTTGCAAAGCATCTTTTAGATCTACTTCGTAGGGATCTTTTTCTTTGATAGAATAATATTTGCTCTTTACTTTTACATAGGGACCAAAACGCCCGATGTCTATTGTAATGTTATTACCTTCTTCATCAGTACCAACGGATTTTGGTAAACTCAAAAGCTTCAAAGCTTGTTCCAAAGTAATAGTTTCAACACTTTGGCCTTTGGCCAGTGAAGCAAATTTTGGTTTTTCTTCATCATCTTTTGAACCCAGTTGAACAAACGGCCCAAATCTTCCGACTCTAGAAAAGATTGGTTTGCCAGATTTTGGATCAATACCAACTTCACGCATTGATACTGTATCTTCTTTGGATAATTCTTCGGTTTTCTTTTCTAAATTTTCGTGAAAGGGGTGGTAAAAAGTTGAAATAATCGGTTGCCAATCTTTTTTACCTTCAGCAATCTCATCCAGATTACTTTCCATTTGGGCAGTAAATTCATAATCAACAATATCAGAAAAATGGGCGACTAATAAATCATTAACTATTATGGCAATATCAAGTGGCATCAAACGTTTGTTTTCATCTCGTTCTACATAACCACGGGCTTCAATTGTAGATATGGTTGGAGCATAGGTAGATGGACGGCCAATGCCATATTCTTCCATTGCTTTTACCAAGGTGGCGTCAGAATATCGTGCTGGTGGTTCGGTAAAATGTTGTTCTGGTTTTAATTCTTGACAGTCAACTGTTTCACCTTCTTTTAACTCTGGCAACATTTCTTCCCTTATCATTTCCGGATAAAGTTTTAACCAGCCATCAAAAATCATTGATTGACCAGTGGCGCGGAATATGTATGATTTCAGATTTAAGATTTCAGCCGTGCCTACCGGCAGGCAGGATTTTAGATTAACGATATCAATATTGGTTTTATTGAGGCGGGCTTCAGTCATTTGGGTGGCGACGGTTCGTTTCCAAATTAGAGTGTAAAGTTTTAATTGTTGTGGGTCAAGATATCCAACAATTGATTCAGGAGTTCTGGTTGGATCAGTTGGGCGGATGGCCTCATGAGCTTCTTGGGCTCCTTTTGATTTATTTTTAAAAGTTCTAACTTTATTTAAAATATATTTATCACCAAAACTTGTTTTTAAAAATTTATTTGTTTCATTTAAAAATTTTTCAGACAAGTTTAAAGAGTCAGTTCTCATGTAAGTGATAAGACCAGTCTCGCCTTCGGCACCTATTTTTATACCTTCGTATAGTTGTTGAGCCAAGCGCATAGTTTGTTTGGCGCTATAACCAAGTTTATGGCTAGCTTGTTGTTGTAAAGTAGAGGTAGTAAAAGGTGCTGGCGGAGTGCGCCTGGTTTCTTTTTTTTCTATTTGTGAAATTTCGTATTCAGCACTTTCTAGATCTTTGATAATCTCATCAATCTGTGATTGGTTTTTTATTTCTAATTTGTCAATTTTTTTATCATTGATTGAGTGAAGTTTACCGGCGAAGTAACCCCCCTCTAACTCCCCCCTTCCTTCAACTTCGCTCAGGACAGGCTCCGAGAGGAGGACTATAGGGGAGAATAGTCCTTCCAAACTCCAATATTCTTCAGATTTGAAAGCTTGTCTTTCCCTTTCTCTTTCTACAATTAGACGTACAGCTACAGATTGGACTCGTCCGGCCGACAAACCACGGGCGACTTTTTTCCAAAGAAAAGGTGAGAGTTCATAACCCACAAGTCTGTCTAAAACTCGACGGGCTTGTTGAGCATCAACTAACTTTTGGTCAATATGGCGTGGATTTGCCAAAGCTTCTTCAATGGCTTGTTTGGTGATTTCATGAAATACAATTCTTTTGGCTTTGGCTGGATCTACTTTTAAAATATAGGCTAAATGCCAGGAAATGGCTTCTCCTTCGCGGTCCTCATCAGTTGCGAATATGATTTCATCGGCTGTTTTGGATAAATCCTTTAATTTCTTTACTTGGGAGGCTCTATCCTTGGAAGTGACATAATCTGGTTCAAAAGTACCACCTTCTATATCTATCCCCATCTTACTTTTGGGCAAATCACGCAAATGACCAAAAGACGACTCTACTATATATTCAGAGCCCAAAAATTTGCCAATAGTCTTGGCTTTGGTAGGGGATTCTACGATTACTAGGGTTTTGCCCATAAATTTGTCTTTAAAATACTACCTACCAGCATAAACTATATTGACAAAAGTGTCAAATTGTGGTATAATATTGCTATATTTAAGGTAAAATTATGGTTTCAGGAGAAAAGAAAAATTTACAAAACCCAGAAGAATTAAGGCAGTTTGTTCAAGAAAAGAGTCCAGAAGAATTGCAAAAGATAGAAGATGAAAAAGCTCGGTTAGAAGCGCAATACGAAGAGCGCCAGCTTGAGGTCAGTGAAAAAGCTGAAAGGCTACAAGAAAAAATCAAACAAAAGGAATTAGAATTGGGCCAAGTTTTTGCTGAGGTGGAGGAGTTAAAAACTCAACTAGCTGAAAAGCAATTGAAGACATTGGCGAAGATATTTAATTTATCAGAAATTAGGGCTTTGCGAGAGAAAATCGGAGTCAATACAGTAAAAGTTGAGGAATTACAAAAAGAATTTTCTGGTTTGTGGATTCTCTACAATGATTTACAAAAAGAAGCCAGAAGTCGAGTAGAAATTGATGAAGCCGAGAGATTAGTTAGCGAGTTTTATGTAGACCAAGCCCAGAAATTGGAGGAGCATGAAAAAGATAAACAAGCGCGGGATGTGACTAATGCAAGTAGAAGAAATAACGCGGTGATTACCCATAGTTTTATGGAATATGCTGAAAGTTCAAATACCACTCAATTTACAGTTGTACAAAAAGGCGTAACTTGGAAAGAGAAATTGAAAATTCTTTTAGCCTTGGAACCGCAGGTTTCTACTGCGAGTGTTAGATTGGATAATTTTAGCAATGAAAATGTTGATGGTGTTAGGGAGCCAGACAGACCCTATTTTTCACTTGGTGTTTTACTAAAAGGTGGAGAAGCAGTTTTATCTTCGTCTGGTGATATGTTTACTGTTCCTGTTGATGGTAAACGAGAAGCTGGTTCTTCACACGAGAATTCTTTTGGTGGGTCGGCCAATGATTTGGATAAGGCGATAAATAATCGTTTGCCTCTTCAACAAAATGAAATTGCAATTTCACAGCCAAAAGTTTCTGCCTTGTTTGTAGATTCTGATTTTAGTAATCTTTCTGATGATTATGATATAAAAAAAAATCCTAATTTAAAAAGAGAATTGTTGGACACTGCGCGTAGTTATGGTTTACCACTTTTTCAACGCGATGTAAAAACAGGACAATTTTTTGAGGTTAGCGATATTAAAAAAGATAAAGTTGTAGATGGTGGGTTTCAAGAACGCGAAATAGATGTGGTAGAGTGTGATGAACAACCGACGAATATAGAAGAGATATTAAATTCCAATTTTGAGTTGAGTCAAGCCGAGAAAGATAAATTGGTTGGTGAAATTTTTGCTGGTGATTATTTTAAATTAGACATGGAAGAAAGGAAACAATTTGATTCTTTTGTTTCTGCTAGAGAAGTAGTAGATTTATTTGAAAAAATAAAAAGTGGACAAATAGATAGTTTTGGAGATAAAAATAAGGTAGAACAGCTTGGACGAGGTTATCTGAGTATTAAAAAACCGTCAATAAGTTTGGATTGTAAGCGCGATATATCCTCTGTGGACATTTACATTGCAGCTATTAGAGATTCGATTATTCCTTTTTTTGAGAAAGCAATTGTTGATTGGGAAAAAATAAAAGAAAAAGAAGAAGATGAAAATAAAAAACAACACAGTGAAAGACATTTAATTGAATATAAAAAAAAGCTTCAGGAATTACATTGGCATCTTTGGGGTATTTCAGATGCATCAAAACAAATTGGTAATTTAGAAGTGGCAGAGATGGCTAAACAATTGGCTTCCTTAGGTGTTTCAGAACATGATAAACAGCAGTTACTAGATAAACGTATGAGTGGAGATGGTAAATTTAAAATGACAAAAGAAGATTTAGTAACCGTCAGAGCTTCACAGTACTCCTAATCTCCCCGCTCAAAAATATAGAACCAGTGACTAATAAAAGGTCGCTGGTTTTTGTTTTATTTTTAGACCAAGCAAAAGCATCTTGTGGGTCAAGAAATACTTCTATTTTTGATTTTGGTAAAAGTTTTTTAAATTTATCTGCCAAATCTTTAGGGTTAGCGGGAATGCGGAAAGGGTTGTTGGTGTAGCGGGTGCAGGCGATTGATTGAGGGTTGAGAGTTATGAGTTGTTTTATCATTTTGGAAATGTTTTTGTCGGCGGTGAAGGCGACTATAAGGTGTACATTGCGATACCTCACCCTGTCCCTCTCCTTGTAAAGGAGAGGGGACGTACTAAGTAAATTTTTTACTGCATTAACTGTTGTTTTTATTTTGTCGGGGTTGTGGGCACCGTCTAAAATTATTCTTGGATTTTTTGACACGATTTCCATTCGTAATGGAAGTTTTGTTTTTTGCAGGCCTTTTTTTATTGTAGATTCTGGAATGTTTAGGTGTTTGGCGATTTTGATTGCAAGTATTGAGTTTTCTATTTGGTGTTCGCCTAGAATTGAGAGTTTGTACTCGTCTCCGTCGTATCTAAATTGATTACCAAAGAGATCAGAATTAATTAGATAATATTTTGTTAATATTTTGTTAATATTTTTTGAATATTTTTTTGCTTCCTGTTTCAAAATTTTTAATATCGCTTGATTTTTCTCCATGGTAAAAACCTCGCAATCATTATTAATTATTCCCGCTTTTTCATAGGCAATTAATTTTTTATCATTTCCCAAAATATTGGTATGGTCCAGCCCGATGTTGGTTATCACGGCAATATCTTTGTAAGGAATTACATTGCTGGCATCATAGCGTCCACCGCAACCAACTTCTAAAATTGCCCAGTCAACTTTTTTGTTTACAAAATATAAAAATCCGATGGCTTCGCAGATTTCAAAAAAAGATAACATATCGTAAGGAGTGGTGCGAACATATTCATCAAGTTTTGGTTTGATAAATTCAATCAGTTCAATAAATTCTTTTTTAGTCATTATTTTTTTACCAATTTGCCAACGTTCGGTGATACTGACTGGATGAGGTGAAATTGAAAGTCCTGTTTTGAATCTAGCTTCAGTTAAAATAGAATTAAGCATTAGACAAATTGAACCTTTGCCACTCGTGCCTGTCACATGTATATAGTGGGGGATTTTTTTTTCTGGATTACCTAAAATATCCAAAAAGAACTGCAGACGTTTTAAATAAATATTGCAGTGTTTCGGATCTCTCATATATTCTTTGCGAGGGAGAGATTGGAGAGAGAGGAGATAGTTGTAACTTTCGGTGAAGGTCATAGTATCGTGAAAATAGAACACGGATTTAACAGATTTAACGAATTTTGACTAATTTATTTTTTGTATTGTCCCTCCCCCTCGTAGGGGGAGGTTAGGTGGGGGTTGATACTTAGAAGCAAGCAACTATCATTTTATTAAAAACTAAATAAAAATCTTCGACACTCAACCCCTCCCTAACCCTCCCCTAAAAGGGGAGGGGACTTTTTTGTGTTTATATTTGCAAAGGTTCACTATCACTCACTTCGTCTTCTTTTCCAGACTTTCTCAACCACCCAACTAACAAATAAACAAAAGGAGTATCAAGCAAAGCAAAGGCGACTTTGAATAGCCAGTAGCTCAGACAAAGTTGAAGTATGAAAGGCGTAGTGAATTTATCAGAAATATGATAAAAAGCGATAAACATGAAAAGTAGGGTATCAATTGCTTGTGAAACAATAGTTGATGCGTTGTTTCTAAGCCACAGCCATTTGCCTTTGGTTTTTTCTTTCCAAAATTCAAACGCCCAGATGTCGTGAGTCTGTGATGCAATAAAAGCAATCAAACTGGCAACCATCATGCGGATACTACTGTTAAATACCACTACATATTGTTCGTTAAGAGTATAACGTGAAGCTGGTGGAAGTTTTACTGCAATTACAGTCAAAAACAAAACCAATATTTGAGCAATAAGAGCTGCCCAGACAACTTGCTTGGCTTTCTTTTTTCCATAAACTTCGGCAATGGCATCAGTCATAAGAAAAGTTAAAGGGTAGGCAAAGATGCCGACTGAAACAGCAATACCAAATAGAGTGGTCACTTTGCTACCAAGTAAGTTGGCAGCCAGGAGGCCGGCGATAAAGATTGAACTTATTATAGTCAATTTAAAGTGTTGAGACATAGATAATAAATTTAAAATTTTTAATTTAAAATTTTCAGGGAACACTGATGCCCTGTTAGTAGAAAACAATTTTTAATTTATTAATTTATAATTACAACATATAATTTGGATATTTATTTCGATAAGTAAGATATTTACTATTTGATAGTAGTGGCAGATTATGTTTATGGATGCACGGATTAAACTGATTTAACAAATTATAACGGATTTGTATGTGGTAAAAATTTGTTCAGATTAGTTTAATTCGTTAGATCTGTGTTTCCATAAACAATAAATTACAGAATTTGGTAATGTTAGATATATTTTGTTTGAAAAAATACTTGTTAACTTAGGAAACTTATCGACTCAAAACATACATCATCCCACCCAGATTTTTAACCATGCCTTTCATTTCCATAAGTATAAGTGTAGCATTTACTGTCGGGCTGTCAAGTTGGGTTTGTTTTACCAGCTGGTCAATATGAATTGGTTCACGGGATAAAAATTCTAGCAGTTTGGCTTCGGTGGGGGAGTCGGGAACGATTTCTCGGTTGGAAATAAAGTTTTTTATATCTTCCAAATCCAGCACATCAATAATATCTTGGGCTGAGGTGACGGGGTGAGCTCCATTTTTAATTAGTTGATTGACACCAGCTGAATTTGGTGAGGTAATATTTTGGGGTATGGCAAAGACCTCGCGATTATTATCTAAGGCTGATTGTGCTGTTATTAAGGCTCCTGAACCCTCGGCTGCTTCTATTACCAAAGTACCAAGCGACATGCCGGCTATAATGCGGTTACGGCGGGGAAAAGTAAATTTGGACGGCAATGCTCCAGGAGGATATTCAGAAATTACTGCTCCACCTTTTTTTATAATATCATTTGCCAAATTACGATGCCCGGCTGGATAGATATGTTTGTCGTTTATTCCCGAACCAAGTACGGCAATCGTTTTGCCACCAGCTTGCAAAGTAGTGTGGTGAGCAATACTGTCAATTCCCAAAGCCAGGCCACTTATGATAACAATACCTTGGCTTGCCAAATTTCCGACTATTTCTTCAGTAATTTGTTTGCCATAAGATGAAAATTTTCTTGGACCGACTACTGCCAGAATAAAGCCGTCATTATTTAATTCACCACGAGTAAATAAACAAATGGGCGCATCATAAATTTCTTTTAATAGTTTTGGATAATTATCATCTGTTTTTAAAACGCAAGTAATTTTTTCTTGGTCTAAGATTTTGGTAATTTTTTCTTCATTAACATTATTTTTCCAATCTAAAAAATTAGTTGCCAAATCATCTTTCCATCCCATCTTTTCAAAATCAGTTGATTTGGCCTGCCAAGCATTATCCAGAGATGAAAAAAAGCCCAGCAGTTGCTGGTAGCGTTTTACGGTTATTTTTGGCCAGTGGGAAATAAGAATCTCTCTGTCTATCATAGTGTGCATTCAATTTTTGTAAAATATATAATTTTTATTAAGGTGACTGGTAATTGGTAATTATTCTATAAATTTGGTAATTTGACTTAATAAAAAATTTGTTGTAAGATACTTGTATTAGATAAATTGAACATTCAAAAATCAAATGGAGGGGTATTATGATGCGCTCTTTTGCATTTTTCCAGAAAGCAACTCAGTTTTTTGGTCTTGACAATAGGATAATAGTTGTCATTGACACTATTTTTTTTGTGGTAGCTCTTTTTCTCTCATTGCCTACTTGGGGGGTGTCATGGAATTATAGGGAAATGGATCCGCTGTGGTGGATTTACCCTATTTTTTATTATGTTGTTGTGGTGGTGGCAATTTTGTTATTCAATAAATTTATTCTTCTCGTCAAGAAGAATTCAAGCGATGAGAGGAGGGGGGGTAACTCAGATTAGAGAATGTCGTCAGGACATTGGCGGGGCATCATTTTACGATGGTGCCCCTTGTATTTTTAGAGCATTTTTTTTATTTCCTCAACACTTTTATTTATAATTTCCTCAATTTTTTTCTTTTCAAATAAGCCGAACTTACCCAGTACAAATGTAGTGGTATCTTGCATCTTTTTTTCATTTTCACTGGCAACCCCAATTCTAACTCTGGTAAACTTTTGAGTGCTAATGTGATCAATAATTGATTGGACGCCGTTGTGGCCAGCTGAACTTTTGTCAGTTTGAACGCGAATGTCACCGAGTTTTAAATCTTTGTCATCATGAACAATTATAATATCTTCGGGAACCATTTTGTAAAAGTGGGCAATCATTTGTACAGTTTCGCCAGAAGCATTCATAAAAGTCATAGGTTTGGCGAGAATAATTTTTTCGCCCTTGATTAAACAACCACAGATTTTTGCATTAAATTTTTTTGACAACTCCCATGATCCAATATCATATTCTGATAAGTTTTCTCGCAACTTTTCTAGTACCATAAAACCAACGTTGTGACGCGTTTTTTCATAAGTTTTTCCTGGGTTGCCGAGACCGACTATTAATTTCATACGGTTTAAATATTAACTATCTGTCATTGCGAGGAATGAGAATACATAACGAAGCAATCCCATTGAATTATCGACGTTGCTATTTCACTGGGATTGCTTCGCCCTGATGCGAATCAAGGCTCGCAATGACACACTATGTGCGTTTACTTTTTGTCAATTTAATCATTAATGGTGTAGCAAAAAAGTTGAATTGTTCTCTTAATTTATTTTCAATAAAACTGAGATATGAACGGTGTAGTGAGGTACGAAATTTGATTGTAGCTTCAAAAACTGGGGGGTTGTATTCCAATTGTTTGAAGCCAATAATTTTTGGTTGTCGGGTACCCTTGCCCCTAGAAGGTAGGTGTTGCTTTGTTATATAATCAATAAATTTACTTAAAACTTTTGCGTCAATAATTGTTTGTCTGGCCTCCCAAGCTTTTATAATTAAAGGAAAAATATCATGAACTTTATAACCAGTTTTACCACTAACCAAAATAACTGGAGCAAAACTCAAATGGGGGAATTGGGCGTAAATCATTCGTTTGACTTCGTTGCGGTAAGTATCTGAATTATCTTCTGTCAAATCCCATTTGTTTATTATTGTTATTACACTTTTGATGTTTTTTTCCAAGAGGCCAGCCAATTGTTTGTCTTGAGACGAAATAGCATCAGAACCGTCAATCACAAACAAAATTATATCAGCTTTTTTGACAGCATTAATACTTTTGAAAATACCTTCTCGTTCTAGTTGTCCAGCGACTTTGGATTTTCGTCTAATGCCGGCAGTATCTACGAAAGTAATCATTTCTTTTTTGGTTTTTCCCTCGGCCTCGTAGGTGTAATCTACCAAAACATCATGGGGTTCACGGGTGGTGTGGGCCAAGTCACTAACAATAACTTTATCTTGCCCGATGAGTTTATTAAAAAGTGATGATTTGCCCACATTAGGTTTGCCAATTATTGCTACGTTAATTGGATGAGAATTTTTGGTCATTTTAATTTTTGGTCGTTTTTTTAATTTATTTAATTGTTTGTGTAAAATATCCAAAAAGTCACCAACGTTGCGACCATTGGCAGCGGAAATAGCGATTGGTTCGCCGAGACCAAGCCTGGACCATTCTGGTTCAGTTAGATTTAATTCTAGTCTAGTGTTATCAACTTTGTTGGCTACAAAAATAACTGGTTTAATTTCTATACGACGAATTCTTTTGGCCAGTTCTTTTTCTTGGGGTAAGATGCCGTCTTTGGCGTCAGCTACAAAAATAATAATATCCGCTTCTTTCATAGCTCGTTCAGTTTGAGCCAAAATATCTTTTTCCAAAGGTATATTATCAGTAAAAGTAAGTCCACCAGTATCAATCAGACGAAAATATTTTCCTCGCCATAATACCAAACCTTCATTGTTAGTGCGAGTAGTACCTGGCACTTGGGAAGTAATGGCTTTGTCTTGTTCAATTAATTTATTAAAAAGGGTTGATTTACCAACATTAACCCTACCGACTAGTGCTATGGTTGGAAGATTCTCTAATTCAATTTTGGCAGGTGTTGACATAAAATTAGTATAAAGTTAAAAGTAGAAAGTAGAAAGTGGTTGCTATTTGGTTAGTGAATTTTTAAATCTTTTAAATTTTTTTAATTTCGTCTGCTGTTTTTTCTACATCTTCTCCCAAAATAATTAAAATTTCAGTAGAAGTGGAGGCAATGATATCGCTCGGTAGGGTTTGTTTGATTGGAATGTTTAGTTGTTGTTGTAGTGCCAAAGCAATGTCGTTGGCTTCGGGGGAGATTTTGTAAATAGCACTATACATTTGAGGGCGATTTTCAGTATTGCCGACACTGCTGATAGAAAAGCCTTTTTCTTGTAAGTCTTTTCTAAATTTGGCCGCCAGACCAACTGTCCAAGTACCGTTTTGAATTTCAATGTTTAGTGGTTTGATGATGGGGGCAACTTGTTCTGGGGTATCATTTGCCTCGGCAATCACTTCTTCAAAAACATTTTCTATCATTTTTTTTATGTCAGTAAAGTTGCCGGTTTTTGGTTCTAATATAAAGACATTATCGGAGGAGTAGCTATTTTGCAAAAAACCATTGGGGCTGTCGTCCAAAACTACGGTGATGATATTATTAGTGTTCAATTCTTTTATTAATCTTAAAAATGACATTAAGTCAGAAAATTCTAAGTCAGTATCAATATGAGTTTCAAGCACATTAATTATGTTATTTATTTTTAACGGATTGATTAGTGTGCTGAATGATAATAATTTTTCTTTTAATGCTAAAATAATTTTTTGTTGTCTTTTGGCGCGAGCAAAATCAGAGCCTTCGCCATTGTTGCCATGACGAGAACGGGCATATTTCAAAGCAGTAATGCCGTCCATTATTTGTGTGCCTTGTTCAAAATTAATAGTTTGAAATTCATAATTATCTGCTGGAAACATTTCATCAGTAAATGTATTATCAACATTTACCGTAACTCCACCAACCTCATCAATTATTTCAGAAAAAGCTGTAAAATCTACTCGGGTATAATAATGGATATCAATATTAAAAGTGTCTTCTATTACTTTTTTGGTTAGCTCGCCACCTGAGCCACGTTTTTCTGTTTCACCAAAAGCACTAGCATGGTTTATCTTATACCAACCATAATCTGGTATTTCCACTCCCAAATCTCGAGGGATGGAAATCATGGCAATTTGGCCGGTAGATGGCTTTATACTAACAATGATGTTGGTATCAGTCAAAAAAGGTCCATCATGACCAACCCCACCCATACCCAAGAGTAGAATATTTATTCGGTCGTTTTTTTCACCGTCCAGTTGATAGGTCTTGCTAAGTACATATTGGGTCATTTTTTTAAAAATACCTTGGGGTTTTTTTGGTTGTAATGTGGTGGGATCATAGGCCTCGGGATCATTGGGGGCACGATAATCTGAAACAGTTTTGGCAATACAGCCACCAATTGTCAAAAATAAAATAATTAAAACAACCCAAAAAATAGTCCGCCTAGGATTAGGGGGTTTTACCAGTTCTTCTTGGTGAGTTTCAGTTGGTAGAAAATTTATTTGACGCCTCTCCATATGTGAATTATTATATCAGAAAAAGAGGTTCTTGACAATGGTTGTTTTTTGGACAGTTTAGGAGTATAATATAAGTATAACAAAAATTATTATTAAATAAAATTTATGTCAGAAATAATAAATAACGAAACATCAATTGGTGATGTTTTGCATGAGTGGACTATTCAACAATATGAAAGACATGATCGCGGGATATGGTGGTATGTACTAATGATTAGTCTGGGATTACTTCTAGTTTTTTATGGAGTTATCACTGGTAATTTTTTGTTTTCTTTAATAATAATACTTTTTAGTATAATAATGTTTTTGCAATCACATCAAGATGCGCCACAAATACCCTTTCGGATTACTGATCTCGGTATCATTGTTGGTAACAAGTTTTATGATTATTCTGAGTTTGAGAGTTTTTACATTATTTATAAATTACCACTTGTTAAGACTTTGTTTTTGGAAACCAAGAGTGTTTTGCAACCAGCTATCAGGATTCCTCTGCTAGACAACAACCCGATTGAAGTTAAACATAGTTTGCGAGAGTTTTTGGTTGAAGATATGGAAAAAGAAGAAGAACCTTTGGCTGACAGAGCCGCTAGGAATTGGTTGATACACTAAGACAAAATACAAGATACACGGAATAAAATACATGTAATTAAAATAAAATTTCCAAAAAGTTTAGCTTAGGCTTGACTTTTTTGATTATTTAATATATACTTCTGAAGTATTTATAATTTGGAATTTTAGATCTGTAATTTTTATATAAGCTCTCGTCGTTCAATGGATAGGACGCAAGATTGCGGATCTTGCGATGCAGGTTCGATTCCTGCCGAGAGCACCATGTAGTGAGCGGTTCTGGGCGACCTATAGACATCATAAAAGTGGTGTTTTTTTGTTCGCTATATGATTATTACCAAAATTTTAGCAAGTATGGTATAATATTATTATATGACAATAAATGAAACTAATACTGAAACAATTTTTGAAGATTTTGTCAAAAAGTATGCGGATGCTGTAGCTTTGGGTACAGAAAATTATGATTGGATTTATGAACGACAATCCTCAAAAAATGATAAAATCAAAAAAATGTTAAATGGGGCTTCAAAAAAAGACGGCTCGGGAAAAAGTCGACCAGATTTTATAATTCAAAATCGTACTAATCCAAATTTTATAATAGCTGTTGAGTGTAAAGGAAATGTTAATAAACATGAAAGTAAGACAGGTGATCAATTTGCAGATTACGCAGTAGATGGTGCAAAGCTCTATAGTTCATTTCTTTCAAAAGGGTTTGATGTCCTTGTGATTGCCATAAGCGGTGAAAAAATAAAAGAATTAAAAATTTCTCATTTTCTCCAGCTCAAAGGTGAACAAATTACTACACCTATTTTTGATGATAAACTTTTACCGCTTAATGATTATTTAAATGGTTATATCAAAAGTCCGGAAAAATTTCGTCAAGATTATCAGTCATTACTTGCTTTTTCTCAGGAACTCAATAAAAAGTTGCATCAACTCAAAATTGCTGAGGATGAACGCGCTTTACTAATAGCTTGTATTTTAATTGCTCTTGAAAATGAAAGTTTTTCAACAACTTATATTAACTATTTTGATGCAAGACAGCTTGCCGACTTTTTAATTCTTACAACACACAACATGTTTGAAACCGATAAAATCGGTGAAACAAAATTAAAAATTTTAGATGGTCGTTTTAAATTAATAGTTGGTAATTCCGCTTTAACTAAAAAAAATAGTATAGATCTCCGTAATATAATTACGGATATTAAAGAAAATATCCAAGATTTCATAAAAACACATGAATATTTTGACGCACTTGGACAACTTTATATTGAATTTTTGCGTTACGCTAACTCCGACAAAGGTCTGGGTATTGTTTTAACCCCGCCACATATTACTGATTTCATGGCTGAATTGGTTCAAGTAAATAAAGATAGTGTCGTTTATGATAACTGTACTGGGACTGGAGGTTTTTTGGTTTCTGCAATGAGTATTATGGTAAAAAATGCCAAAGGTGATGAAGAGAAGATGAAAACAATTAAATCAAACCAATTAATTGGTACGGAACAATCGGATAAAATTTTTCCACTCGCTTGTTCAAACATGTTTATCCATCAGGATGGTAAAACAAATATCTATCACGGCAGTTGTTTTGATGAAGATATTATTAATCTAGTCAAAAAGAAAAAGCCCAATGTTGGACTACTTAATCCTCCATATAAAAATGATAAAAAGACTGACATTGATGAGTATGAATTTATTTTGAACAATCTTGATTGTTTATCACAAGGTGGTTTATGCGCGGCGATTGTGCCTATGCAAGAAGCACTCGCTACTAGCGGTAAAGTTTACGAGTATAAGAAAAAGGTCTTTAAAAATCATACATTAGAAGCAGTATTTTCAATGCCTGATGAATTGTTTTTTAATTCTAGAGTAGGGGTGGTTTCATGCATCATGGTTTTTACTGCCAAACGTCCACACCCAGCCGACAAAGAAGTATATTTTGGTTATTATAAAGATGATGGTTTTGTAAAACGCAAAAATAAGGGTCGGATTGATTTATTTGGAAAATTTGAAAATGAAATTAAACAAAAATGGATCAACAATTATCGCAATCACAAAGATATTCCGGGTTTGTCCGTACTTAAAAAAATTACTGCCGAAGATGAATGGTGTGCTGAGACATATATGGAAACTGATTATTCCAATTTATCAGTTGATGATTTTAAAAAAGTTATAAAAGATCACGCTTTATTTATGTTAAATATAAATAATGAACATGAATAAAAAAATTGATACAACAAATTGGAGGCCATTTGCTATTTCAGATTTTTTTGTAATGAATGCTGGTAAATATTATGCGAAAGATGATTATCAAGAAGGAGAAATTCCACTAGTTTCTTCTAGTGATCAAGACAATGGCATAATGGCTTTTACTGATTTAGAACCGAAATTTACAGATGGTATTACCATTGGAAAAGTAAATATGTCTGTCTTTTATCAAGAAAGACCTTTTTGTGTTTCGTCAGATGTCACTGTACTGTCTTCAAAAGAAAAAATGTCAAAAAAAATTAACTTATTTTTTGTAACGTTGTTGCTTTGTGAGCGATACCGATTTAACTACGGAAATCAAATTAGATTGAATGATACTTTGAAGTTAAAAGTAAAATTACCCGTCAAAAATAATATGCCAGATTGGGACTTTATGGAAAAGTTTATTGATACACATATAAAGGATTATTCGTACGTTGCAAAACCAGCTAAAAACTTTCTAACACCAAAACTAGATGCAAAAGATTGGCAATATTATACTCTTGGAGAATTATTTACAATCAAAAAAGGCAAACGATTAACAACAGCTGACCAATCAAACGGCAAATTCCCATATATAAGTTCATCTGGTATAAATAATGGAATGGATGCTTTTATTAGTAATGGTTATACTGATGAAAATTGTTTATCGTTTGCTTGTTATGGCACAATTGGAGAAGTTTTTTATCAAAAGCAAAAATCGTGGATTTCTGACAACTGTAATGTTTTATATTTAAAAAATAAATCAATAACAGGTGAAATTGCGTTATTTTTAACAACTATTTTAAAAAAAGAAAAATATCGATTTTCTTACGGAGTTACCGCTAAAATGAGTCGTCTTCAAAATTTTAAAATAAAATTACCAACAAAACAAAATCAACCAGACTGGGATTTTATGACAAATTTTATTCAGTCTTTGCCATTTAGTTCACAAATCTAATTAAAACCGAGGCATTTTAGGTTAATTTCCAGATGACATCCAAATAAGCCTTTGGTTAAACATACTTATTGGGTTCTAGACATACAAATGAATCATAAATCTCCCCAAAACGGAGATTTTATGTTAAAATAGCTATATGTTATTTGGCTAGTGAAAATTATGCAACTACATACACCGATAGGAAAATTGAATCGAGTGGGCAAAGTTTTGGAAAAGCGGTTGAAACATTTGGGTATTGAGACCGCTCAAGACCTGCTTTTTTATTTTCCTTTTCGTTATGAAGATTTTAGTAGCTTAAAATCGATTAAAGATTTGCAAGTTGATGAACAAGTGACGATTAAGGGAAAAATAGAATTGATTGCTAATAAACGTAGTCCTAGAAAAAGAACCATGATCACCGAGGCGATTGTGGCTGATGATAGTGATCAAATAAAAGTGATTTGGTTTGGTCAGCCGTTTATTACTAAAACTTTGCATGTTGGTGATGAAGTTTATTTCTCGGGAAAAGTAAAATCAGATATGTTTGGGGTACAATTGGTATCGCCAGCTTATGAAAAAGTTAAGTACCAAGCTGAAACAACCCATACAGCCAGAATAGTGCCGATGTATTCTTTGACTACAGGAATTACTCAGAAGCAGTTGCGGTTTTTAATGAGTCAAATAATTGATTTGGCAGATGAAATAAGTGATTGGTTGTCAAATGATTTAAAAGAAAAAGCTGATGTGATGAATTTGGGCGAAGCAATTAGAGCTATTCATTTTCCAGAGTCTGATGATGAAATGAAACATGCCTTGCGTCGGCTTAAATTTGATGAATTATTTTTGTTGCAATTGCGTGGGGAATTAATTCGGCAGGATATAAAGAAGTCCAGTGCACCAGAAATTAAATTTAAAGAAAAAGAAATAAAGGATTTTGTTAAATCATTACCATTTGAATTAACCAAAAAACAAAAAATATCAGCCTGGGAGATTTTGCAAGATATGGATAGTGATGAACCAATGAATAGGTTATTAGAAGGGGACGTTGGTTCAGGAAAAACTGTTGTGGCAGCTATGGCACTTTATAGTGCAGTTTTGAATGGTTATCAAGCGGTGATAATGGCACCGACAGAGGTGTTGGCTTTTCAGCATTATGAGAGTTTGTGTGAATTGTTTGCAGGGTTAGATTTGAGAGTTGGGTTGATGACAAGAAGTAAGAGAAAAATATGTAGAGATAAAAATAAACAAGTGGATCCTGAAGATAAAAAAATATCTCAATGTATCTCTATGTATCTCAATGTATCAAAAAAAGAGATATTAAGAAATATTAATGAGGGACAAGTGCAAATAGTAGTTGGAACCCATTCTTTGTTGACAGACAAAGTTGAATTTTCCGCCCAAGGCGCCGTGCCTGCCGGCAGGCAGGGATCTGCCTTGGGCGGAAACAATTTAGGATTAGTAATTGTTGATGAACAGCATCGGTTTGGGGTGGAGCAGAGGAAGGTTTTGCGTGAGAAGACTACCAACCAAGCCAACACCCCCCTAACCCCCCTTCATAGGGGGGGATCTGTCGTTACGCCACATTTTTTGAGTATGACAGCAACGCCAATTCCACGATCGTTTGCTTTGACTCTCTACGGTGATTTGGATTTGTCTATTATTGATGAGATGCCGGTAGGTAGAAAATTAGTCAAAACCAGATTGGTGGATCCGCATAATCGGGAAAAGGCATATGATTTTATTCGTGAACAGGTGAAGCAGGGTAGACAAGTCTTTGTTGTTTGTCCGCTAATAAGTCAAAAGTCTGAAGTCAAAAGTTTAAAGTCAGGTGTTGTTGAAGAATTTGTTACAAGTTATAAGTTACAAGTTACAAGTGAAGATGAAAAGAAAACAGTTTTAAGTGAGTATGAAAAATTATCTAAAAATATTTTTCCTGATCTTAAAATAGGTTATTTGCATGGTAAGTTGAAGTCAATTGAAAAAGATGAGACAATGCAAAAGTTTACCAAAGGTGAGCTTGATATTTTGGTTTCAACATCAGTAATAGAAGTAGGAGTAAATATTCCCAATGCCAGTGTAATGATGATAGAAGGAGCTGATAGATTTGGTTTGGCGCAATTACATCAATTTCGTGGGCGAGTTGGTCGGGCTGAACATCAATCTTATTGTTTTTTGTTTACTGATAGTACTACCAAAAAAGTAAAAGATCGTTTAGAATATTTTGAAAAAGAAAATAGCGGTTTTAAAGTGGCGGAGTATGACTTGGAACAGCGTGGACCAGGTGAAGTATTTGGTACAGCTCAAAGCGGGATGAAAAATTTTAAATTAGCTACCATGCAAGATCATGATTTGATAAAACTGGCTCGAGATATGGCACGAGGGATTGATTTTGAAAAATATAAATCTTTAAGAGATAAGGTGGAGGAGTGGGAGAGTAGAGTGCATTTGGAGTGAGGGTGTAAAATAAATAGTAAATAGAACACAGATTTAACTGATTTAACGGATAATAACAGATCTGTTTAGATCAGTTTTACCTGTTAGATCTGTGTTCTATTAAAGAGTAAATAATAGTTATATTATCCATCAATTATAATTCTTGATTAGATTTGACAATCTAATTTTTTTATTATACAATGTTTATTGCCAACTAAAAGAAATTATCAAGGGGGTAATTTCTTAGCCGTAGTGGTGGTTGGTATAAGCTTGGGGGAAATATGTCATCTCAAGGAGATCGTTTTGAGGAAATTCAACTTGGTCGAAAAACCCTTATCGTTGATAGAAGTCGCCCTATCAAACGTGGGCACCAGCGAACGGTTTTTCCGGCCTTTGCATCGGAGAGGGGGGCAAAAAATGGTCGACGGGTGAGGCGTTTTGTCCCAGCCTTTCGGTTTGAAGATGAAGTTCAACGGTAGTTTCTATCCCGCCTAGTGATATATCCTTAGCGTCGTCCGACGCATTTTTGTCCAAGAGTCAAAGGACCACCTGCGACTCGTTGTGATTCTAACCCAGATATTTATTGGTTGGAATTAGAACGAGGAGGATAACAGGTGGTTTTTTGTTATTACGGATTACTGATAATTCTGATTTACGGATACGATTGATTGTTATATTGTTACGCTACACATTCAGTAAGTTTATTATCTAGGTTAGACAATTTTTTTTGACAGGGGATTTTAAAAACCGACCTTTGGTCGGTTTTGTTTATGGCTATATTAAAAAAAGCTATTTTAAATTTATTTGATTATTAAAACATTCTTTAGGATACCAACAGACCCCCACCGTCACTGCGTGTTGGCTCCCCCTGCTAGGGGGAGAGCTCGTCGTGTGTAGTGGTCTCAAGTATGTCTAATCAATTCTGCAATATTTTTTACATCAATTATTTTTAAAGTGTTTTTATGTTCTAATGTTTTTATGCTTTCATGAATTATTACTCGTTTCATGCCCAGCTTTTCACATTCTTTTAATCTTTTTTCAGTTTGTACCACACTGCGAACTTCACCGCCTAGACCAACCTCACCAAAAACTACTAGGTCAGTCCCTAATTCCTTGTCTTTGAAAGCACTGGCAATGGCCAAACAAACTGCGAGATCTACTGCTGGTTCATCGGCTTGAATACCCCCGACAACATTGAGGTGAATATCATATTGGCTTAAATTTAGTCCGGCTCTTTTTTGTAAAACCGCTGTCAAAACATGTAAACGATTCAAATCAAAACCACTAGCTTTTCTAACTGGATAACCAAAGCTGGTTTTGTTTATCAGAGCTTGTATTTCCACTAACAGAGGACGTGTGCCTTCTATGAGACATGTCACGACACAACCTGACATGTTTTCTCCGCGTTCTTGTAAAAAGCTAGCTGAAGGATTTTTTACTTCTTCAAGACCGGTTTCTTTCATTTCAAAAATTCCTACTTCATCAGTTGCCCCAAAACGATTTTTTGTGGCTCTTAGTATTCTATAGGCATGATAACGTTCGCCTTCTAAATATAAAACAGTATCAACCAAATGTTCTAAAGTTTTTGGTCCAGCTACCGTACCATCTTTTGTCACATGTCCGATAATTACGATGGCGGTATTAGTTGTTTTAGCTACTTCCATTAATTTGGCAGTACAAGCACGGATTTGCGAAACACTCCCTGGTTCACCAGTAGATTCTTCGGAATATATAGTTTGAATAGAATCAACAACAGTCAACGCGGGTTTTAGTTGTTTTATGGTGGAACAAATAGTTTCAACATGAACCTCGTTAGCTAGTTGTAATTGGCTGTCAGTTGTAGGCAATCGGTCGGCACGGAGTTTTATTTGTCCAACTGATTCCTCACCTGACATATACAAAACATTGTTTAGAGCTGTGGCTAGTTGCATTGCTAGGGTTGATTTGCCAATGCCAGGTTCACCACCAAGTAATATCAAACTACCCGGCACAATTCCGCCACCTAAAACGCGATCAAGTTCAGAAATATTTGTTTTGATACGGCTTACATCGCTAGCTTTTATATCTGACAGTTTTTGTGTTTTGGTAGGGGGGTATTCAGCAGTTTGTTTTTTTTCAGTTTTTGTTTTTTGATTTTGTTCTTCGGTAATTGTACTCCATTTACCACACTCAAGACAACGCCCCGTCCATTTTGGATACTGAGCACCACAGTGAGAGCAGACGAAGATTGTGTTGGATTTACTAGACATAAGTTGT
>Ga0265594_1000995_pt1 | contig 22690 bp, 19 predicted proteins | sample saktaG_11_FD_190147 | JGI IMG/M metagenome (GOLD analysis project Ga0265594, IMG submission 190147) | Saline water microbial communities from Sakinaw Lake, British Columbia, Canada - sak_2011_5_24_80m | ecosystem: Environmental > Aquatic > Non-marine Saline and Alkaline > Saline ... | reverse complement strand
CACGAATTAAAATTTTGTCTAATTTATCAATTGATGAACACAATAAAGCGCAAGACGGCAGATTTAAGTATAAATATGCTGATTCTATTTTTGATATTCGTGTTGCTATAATGCCTACTCTTTATGGGGAAAAAGTAGCAATGCGTCTTTTGACTGGATCTACTAAACCTCTGAGTTTTCAGGAATTAGGAATGCTAGAAGATACTGCAAAAATTATTCAAGAAAATATTACAAAAACCACAGGAATAATTTTGGTTACTGGTCCTACTGGTTCTGGTAAGACTACAACACTTTACGCAATTTTGAATAAGCTTAATAGGCCAGAGGTTAACATTGTAACAATTGAAGATCCTATTGAATATGAGCTTAAATATGTAAATCAGACACAAGTAAATGAAAAGGCTGGGATTAGTTTTTCAAATGGATTGAGATCTATTTTACGTCAAGATCCTGATATTATTATGGTTGGTGAAATTCGAGATAAAGATACCGCAGAAATCTCTACTCATGCTGCTTTAACAGGGCATTTAGTTCTTTCTACTTTGCATACAAATGATGCACCTACTGCTGTTCCCCGTTTAGTTGATATGGATATTCCTCCTTTTTTGGTTTCAGCAACAGTGAACTTGGTAATAGCCCAAAGATTAATAAGAAGAGTCTGTAAGGATTGTATTGAAAGTTATAAGGTACAAGATGATATAGATAAAACTATTAATAAACAATTAGTATTATTAAAAGGTGAAAATGTATCTCCTTATCATCCTAAGCAGCTTTATCGTGGGAAAGGATGTAAATCTTGTAATTTTACTGGTTATCGTGGACGTTTAGCTATTTATGAAGTTTTTAATATTACTGAGCAGGTAAGAGAGTATATTCAAAGAAGTGATTTTTCTTTGGATGGTTTAAGGAAAATTGCTTTTGCTCATGGAACTAGAACAATGTTTGAAGACGGTCTTAAAAAAGCTGAATTAGGATTAACAACTGTTGAAGAAATCCTTAGAGTAACTAAAGAATAATTATGTTATTTCATTATTTAGCTCAAGATTCACATGGTCGCATAAAAGAAGGAAATATTAATCAACCAAATACTGAGGCGGTTTTAGGATATCTAACAACGCAGAAATTAAAACCGCTTTCTGTTAAGCCATTGATCTCAGAAGGAGGAAAACAACTTGCGATATTTAAAAAAACTCTTGGTTTAGCAGATAAAGTTTTTTTAACTAAATATCTTGCTTTAATGCTTAAGGTAGGAACTGATTTATTTAGCGCTATTGATATTTTAATTCAAGACTTTGAATCAGGTCCAGCAAGACGATTTTTATTTGAAACCCGTTCTAATTTAGAACAAGGTAAACCTTTTTGGCAAACTTTTGCTAATCATCCTGAATATTTTTCTTCAGTAATAACAAATTTGATTAAAGCTGGTGAAACATCAGGAAACCTAGAAGCAACTCTTAATCAGGTTTCTTTGGATTTAGAAAGAGATAGAAATTTACAAACAAAAGTAAAATCATCATTGGTTTATCCTATCATTCTTTTAATAACTTCTGTTGGAATGGTAATCTTCTTAGTAACTTTTGCTGTTCCTAAATTAGGAGAAATGTTTTTAAGTACTGGACAAGAATTACCAACTTTTACTAAGATAGTTCTTGGTACTGGGATGTTTTTAAACAGGAATCTTTTTATAGTATTTCCTCTTGCAATAGTTATTCCCATTGGTTTGTTTTATTATTTCAGAAAGACTCAAAAAGGAAGAGAAAAATTTGCTTCTTTTATGGAAAAAGTACCAGTAGCTCGTGATTTGGTAGAAAAAATGGCATTACAAAGATTCGCAAGTGTTTTATCAAGTTTAATAAAAGCTGGAATGCCGATAATACAAGCAATAGAAGTGACAGCAGGAGCAGTTGGTCATCCTAAATATGAATCTGCTTTGTCAAGAATTGCTAAAGAACATTTAACTCAAGGAATAAGCATGGGAGATTCTTTTAAAAAAGAAAAGATATTTCCTGCAGTGGTTTCTAATCTTTTGGCAATTGGAGAAAAAGCAGGACACACAGAAGAAATTTTAAAAACTTTATCTGTTTTTTATGAAACAGAAATTGACGCAGCATTAAAAACTTTAGTTTCATTATTAGAACCCTTACTTTTAATGTTTTTAGGTGTTATAGTAGGAGGGATAGCTCTTTCCTTAATTGTTCCTGTTTATCAACTTGTAGGACAATTTTAAACAATAATCTTCAATTTTAAATTTTTAAATATTATTTAAAATTATGAAATTTAAAAAAGGATTTACTCTACTTGAGCTTCTTGTCGTTGTTGGTATTACTACTATTTTAGCAGGTGTCGGTGTTACTTCTTACGTAAACCAACAAAGAGCTAAATTATTAGATACGTCTGTTCAGGAAGTTGTTAGTTATCTCCGTTATGCTCAGCAAAAATCAATGGCACAAGAAGGAGGAAATCAATGGGGGATTCATTTTGAAAACCCTGCTTCAGGCGATGATTTTTATGCTTTATATACAGGCTCTAGCTATACATCTCCAGAGGAAACTCGTTATCTTCCAAATGGGATTACATTTTCTACGCCTGGAGATAATGAAACCGTTGATATTCCTTTTTATAAATTAATTGGTGATAGTATTGGCGGAAGAATAGTTGTATGCGGTTACTCTAATCAATGTGTTTCAATTACAATTTTATCTAGCGGGCTTATTGTTTATGGAGAAGGTGATATGGTAACTGGTTATGCATGGAATAGCCGTAGTGGTTGGATGAATTTTGGATATACAGGAGGTAATATTTTTGTTCCAGAAGGAGCAGGGGATTTGTCTGGATTTGTCCATTCCGATAATATTGGTTGGATTTCTCTTAATTGTGTTTCTACTAATAGTTGCGCTAGTGTAAATTACAAAGTTTCCTCTGATGTTTCTGGTAATCTTTCTGGTTGGGCTTGGTCTGAAAATTATGGTTGGATAAGTTTTAATTGTTCTAATGATAGCAGTTGTGCCAGTTCTAATTATAAAGTTACTGTTAATCAGACCACAGGAGATTTTAATGGTTATGCATGGTCGCAAAATTTAGGATGGATTAGTTTTAACTGTACTACTGGCGGTAGTGGGCAAGCTAATATCTGTTCCAGTTCCAATTACAAAGTCCAAAAATTATAAAATTACAAAATTAATAAAATTATAAAAAAACTATGAAAAAAAATCATTACATCTACACAAATATTTTTGCTTGGGCATTAGTCTTCTTCCTAGCAGGAAATTATGTCTTTGGCTGGACTACTCCTACATTAGATCCTCCAGAAGGTGATTTATCTGCTCCTTTAGATATGTCTTCTGCTTCCCAAACTAAAGCAGGAGATCTTACAATTGATAGTTTACTTAAAGTTGGAAGATATTCATCTGCTCCAACAGGTAGCACTGGAGCTTTGTATTATGATACTACTGCTAATGAGTTTAAGGGATATAAAGCTAGTTCTTGGGATAGTTTGGGAGGTACCGCTCCTGTTTCATCTGTCTTTGGCAGAACTGGAAATGTTATTGCAGCAAGTGGAGATTACTCAGTAGGAAACATTACTGGAGCTGCTCCTTTGGCTTCTCCTACCTTTACCGGCACTCCAGCAGCACCTACTGCTGCAGCAGGAACTAATACAACACAACTGGCTACAACGGCATTCGTAACTACAGCACTTAACTTAAAAGCTAACCTTGCTTCTCCTACCTTTACAGGAACTGTGACAGTCCCTACTCCAACGGTCGCGGGTGCAGCTGCAACAAAGGCGTATGTGGATGCAAATAGTTCTGCACTTACTTGTACAACAGTGAGCTGCTCATCCGCATATGCGGGACCAGGTATCTATAATACCTGCACAGCTACTTGTGCAACAGGTTACGTATGCACGGCATGCACTGCCGCATTTGAGGGAACTGACGTTTGGTATCCGGCTACCAATCAATGTGCATGTAGTAATTACTGGTCATATACTACTTCAAATTTGACCATAGGCATAACATGCTACGCATGATGTTGTAAGTAAGGTTTTTTTAATTTCTTACTCAACCTTTAACCCTTGGCATATACTTTATAATCTAGAATATGGAAATAAATAGAGAAAATGTTGTTTGGATATCCAAATTAGCAGATAACAGCCAAGTAGTTAGTTTTATTTTACAAAGCAAAGACGCGATTTTACAGAACACTCAAACACAAGAGTAAAATTTTAATATTTAATATTAAAATTAAAACAGCCCCGATGTTTTAGGGCTGTTTTTGATATCCACATCATTTTGTCCTTGACTTATAATTATGGTAATATATATAGAGCAATTTTAAAGTCTAAATTTGAAATTTTAATTGAAATCTAAATAACTGAATTTTAAAACATTTTAACATTTAAAATTGATTTGAAATTAAAAATTAAAAATTTAAAATTTCTAAAGGCCCAATCTCTTATTGAACTCCTTGTTGCTGTCGCAATAGGCACTATTCTCATAGGTGGTTCCGTTGGTTTGATGAGCGTTTCTATTAAAAGCTATGGAACTGTTAAAAAACATCTGCAGGCCAATGTTTTAATTCGTGAATCAGCAGAAGTAATTCAATCTTTAGCCCGTAGTAATTGGCATAATATTTATGATTTAACCAAAGGAACTGATTATAAAATCAGTTTATCTGGTAATTTTTGGACAATTAGCACTGGGCAGGAAACAGGCACAGTTAATAATATTCCTTATAAAAGGTATTTTCAAGTTAATGATGTCGATAGGGATGAAAGTGAAAATATATCTGAAGAAGGAACTGATGATCCCAGTACTCAGAAAATAACTATTATTCTCGAATATGATAATAATTACACCAGCTCTTCTTCAATTTCATTTTATTTTACCCATTCAGATAATAATTCAGTTTTTCATCAAACTGATTGGGCTGGCGGGGATTCAATTATTGGTCCAGTAGTGTCCCCAGGAAATACTTTTGATAGTTTTAGTAATATTCAAACTGAATCGGAATAAAATTTATGAAATATAGAAAATACCTATTAATTTTAGTAATTATAATTATAGCTTTTGCTGGTTTTTTGCTTGTTGAACCAGTTAAAGCAGATGATATTTGGACTTCAACCCAAGCTAATTTTATTGCTGATAATTATGTTTGGTATCCTTATTGTAATTATTTTAAGATTAATATTAGTGAAGTTCCGTCAGGAAAAAATATAAATTACGCAAGATTTTATATGTATTCTACTTATTATGCAGCCCCACCTTCTAATATTGATTGGTGGCGGTTAACATCACAAAGTTACACGGAAGTTGATTCGGCTGCTACTATGAATGCTTATGGAATAGATACTTATATCCAGACCGGAAGACCTTGGACAGCAATATCTCAATGGCAGTATGTAGATTTAACAAATATTTTTAAGGCAGATTATGATGTAGCTAATACTTATATGATTTTTAAAATGAGAGGAAATGACTCTTCGAGTTGTGGAATAGACTTAGGAGGAGGTGCTAATGAAAAATTCGGTCTTGGTGAATTAAACAGAATGGAATTTTATGATAGAACAAATGCATCATATTATCCATATCTTAAAGTTTCGTATGGTGCAGTTCCAATTATAACTAATGTTTCTGATACTCCTGATCCACAAGTTAGTGGTTCGTCCATAACTTTTAATTCTACTGCTTCTGATGCTGATCCTGGCGATACTATAAAATTATATTTATGTAAAGATAGTTCCTGTACTAATTGTGGACCAAGTGGTACTTCTAATTGTTGGGCATTTTCTTCAGTTGGGTCTGCTACTAATCCTTCCGCCTCCTATATTTGTTCTTCCTGCGATTATTCTACTAATAATTATTATACTAAGGTTTGTGACAATGATGATGTTTGTTCATCCATAACCTCGGTGCAAACATTTACCTGTAAAAAAGAAGATACTTGTGATTGTGTTTCTGATTGGAGTTGGTATAACGATTCTTGGTCTTATAGGAGAGCAATTAGCATTGATAACACTGGTGGTGGAGCTTTGACTGATTATCAGGTTTCAGTTGATACTAATAGCGCTCTTTATAATGAATCAGGATTAGTCGGTAGTTGGCATATGAATGAAAGTTCTGGTACTAATGTGCCGGATACTTCTGGGAATAATAATCATGGAACTATGACTGATATGGATCCAGCAACAGATTGGGTCTCCGGAAAATATAGTTCAGGTTTGAGTTTTGACGGGGTGAATGATCATGTGGATTTGCCCAATGATTTAGGTTACTCAAATCAGGTTTCTGCTTTTGCATGGTTTAAATCACAAGGAACTCCTGCTGGAGGATATCATATAATATTTGGAGGTCAAGAATTAGAAATAAGCATTCCTTCCGCAACAGGCGAAATAAGGACTGGAGTTTACACAACTGCGAGATATGTTTCTAATCATGGTTCTGGTTTACTCGACGGCAATTGGCATTATGTAGGGTTTACTTTTGATGGCTCTACAAAAAAGAGTTATATTGATGGGGAATTTGTTGGTGAGCAAACAGGTATAATTGGTGCATTAACATATTCATTTGCCAATCGTATGCTTGGAAGATACGGTAGTTCTGTAATTTATTATGCCAATGCTCTTATCGACGAGGCTCGTATTTATAATCGCGCTCTATCTGAGGATGAAGTTTTAGCTCATTTTAATGCTTCTAAAGTTCGTTTAGATTATGGTGATGTTAGATTTACTGATTCTGATGGCACTACGGAATTAAATTACTGGATGGAACAAGATGGAACTTTTTGGACTAAAGTTCCATCTATTTCAGCTTCTTCCCAAAAAACAATATACATGTATTATGGAAATTCGAGTGAAACGAGTCAGTCAAATGGGAGCAATACTTTTGATCTTTTCGATGATTTTGAAAGTTATACGATAGGGGATCTTAACGGTCAAGGTGGATGGGTTAGCAGTGGAGGGGAAGTTGTTTCTTCTCCTGTGAAATATGGTTCTAAAGGACTACGTGTAGATAATTGGGACGAATATTATTATCATGATTTTACTAGCATGGCTTCTGGAGAAGCAGAATTTTATATACGAAGAGATAATTATATATCCTGGAACTATTATTATTTATTTCTTCGAGAAGGAGGAAGCACTAGGATTTTTACTTCCATGGTTCATACTGCTTGTTGTGGTGATTTCAGATATGCTCCTAATGGGCAAGGATATCCTTGGACTCAACTTCCAACAGATACTCCTTGGACTAATGCTGTATGGCATAAAGTGAAAATTAGGTGGTATAGTAATAATACTTTTGATATTTGGGTTGACGATAATTTAAAAGGTTCTGGTTTAGATTTTTATGCTGATATGACAACGGGGATTGATAGAATATATATGAGGCAAGATGGTAGTGGTGGTACTTCTCCATCAACAATGTATGGAGATAGTGTTAGAGTTCGTAAATACGCCTCCCCAGAACCGACAACGTTTGCAGAAGGTGAAGTATCAGCAATAGGAGATGATTGTTATGGTGGTTATTGTTGTGATGCACAATGTCAGTCTAGTGATTGTAATCAACCTCCCGCGATTTCTTCAGTTGGTGATACTCCGGATCCATTACAAGCAGGAAATGATGTTGGTTTTGAAGTATCATGGTCTGATCCTGATGCTGGTGATCAGACAAAGATTCATATTTGTAAAACAGACGCTATAACTACTCAGACTTGTGATGGAGGTTCTTGGTGTGATACTACAGAATGGTCAGTTTCTTCACCAACAAGTTGTGATTATACGACTCAGGCTGGTGATATTGGGATTAAGAATTATTACGCTTTTATCGCTGATGATAGTGACGAAGTTTCTACAAGTACTGCTGGAACTTTTGAAGTAATTGCTAATACAGGTCCTACTATTTCTTCTGTAACTGATGCTCCAGATCCAATTCCTGCTAATGCAGATATTTTGTTTACTGTTAATTGGGTTGATTCTGGTGACCAGACAAAAATTCACATTTGTAAAACAGATGCTATAACTGGTCAAATCTGTGATGGAGGTTCTTGGTGTGATTCCAGCGTGTTTTCTACTAGTTCTCCAAGTACTTGTACATATACTGCTCAATTAGCAGATCTCGGGATACAAAATTATTATGCTTTTGTTTGTGATTCTGTAAATAATCATTCTGTTAGCGAGGCAGGAACATTTGAAGTTGTTCGTCTGAATGAATCAAATTCATTAACTTTGGCAACCACTACTTCTTCTGGTTTTTTGATTTCTTCAGTTTTTGATTCGGGCGTAAATGGTGGAGCAAGTTTTCATAGTCTATTATGGCAGGGGACTTTGTGCAGCAGTTGCTTGGTTAAATTTCAATTAGCTTCTTCCAATTCTTCTTCAGGGCCTTGGACTTATTATGGGCCAATTTCTACTTCTGATTATTATAGTCCTAATCCAGGGATAGCGGCAACATTACCAAGAAATGGCGATGCTGCCCATCAAAATAAAAGATATATTCGTTATAAAGTTTATTTAGAACCATATAGTTCGCAAAGTCCTAAAGTAGATGATATAATAATAAATTGGAGCCCGTAGTAAGTAATAAAAATTATGAAATTTAAAAGAATAAAAGCGTTTACTTTATTGGAGCTTCTCATTTATAGTGGTATTTTAGTTGTTAGTGCTGGTTTGGTCAGCGGTATTGTTTATACTGTTTCAAGGGCAAATATAAAAACTCAGGTTAATGACGCGTTGAGCAATCAATTAACTCGTCTTGAAGAAGTTTTTCGCCAAAAGATTCAAATCGCCAAAAGCATTAATTCAATCAGCGGATCCCTTTTAAGTTTGGAAATGACTGATGTTAATAAAAATCCAACTGTTTTTACTCTTACTAATGATGTTGCTTATATTCAAGAAGGAAGTGGTAGCCAGGTTGCTTTAAATGATAGCGATAAAGTGAAGGTTACCTCTCTAACTTTTGCTTCTACAGGCCCAGAAAGTACTTCTATTTCTAATACTTACCATTATGCGTGGAATGATCAGGTTGGTTGGATTGATTTTGCTTATCCTGGAGGTAACGTTCAAATTCCAACAGGACAAGGGGATTTAAGCGGTTTAGCCTATGTTCTTAGCGATAGCCATTGGGTTTCTTTAAACTGCCTTTCTACTGAAAGTTGTGCGACGGTTGATTACAAAGTTTCTTCTGATGCTAATGGAAATCTGACTGGCTGGGCATGGTCAGAATATTATGGTTGGATAAGTTTCAATTGTTTAACTGATAATACTTGTTCTTTCTCTGATTATAAAGTGACAATTAATCAAGAAAACGGTGAATTTGATGGTTATGCTTATTCTGAAAATATAGGTTGGATTAGTTTTAATTGCAAAACAGGTGGTGTGGGACAGGCTGACATTTGCTCAACTTCTGATTACAAAGTTCAAGATGTTCGTTCAAGAACCACAGCAATAAAAATAGATATATCAATTCAATACAATTCAGGGAAAGCAGAATTATCCGCTACAAGCACTAATAGTTTTGTATTTAATTTGATAACACCTACTAGGTAATTTTTAATTTCCAATTCCCAATTTTTAATAATTTTTAATGAATTAATTTCCAAAATGTTTTTATTTATCAAATTAAAAATTAAAAATCTAAAATTTAAAAAAGGCGTTGCCGCCATGGTTACTATCCTTTCTTTTGGCACACTGATTTTTATTATTAGTTTATCTACAGCAGCAGTTACATTTTGGGGAGTAAAAAATATTGATTCTAATCAGAAAACCCTTAAAGCTTATTATGCTGCTCACTCAGGAATGCAAGAAGCTTTATTAAATTTAGAAAGAAATAAAGATTTTAATGAAAATTTTAGTCTTAGTGTAAATTCAACTAATGATGTCCCAGTATCAGTTTCCAATAATGGAAGTCAAGCCACAATTAGTTCAACAGCAGTTGTTGGCTCTATATGCAAAAATTTGACATCTATTGTGGACATAAATCCTAATACTGGTTTAATTACAGTAAATTCAACAACTGAACAATTATGTACACCACCTTCTACGACTACTACAACTTCAACAACTACTATAACTTTGCCACCGCCTACTGCTGGTACTGTTATTGCTTCTAATGTTTCTTATAGTTCTTTCGTTGATAGTCCATTTGATTTATCGACTTCATTTACTAGTGGAAGTACTATTACTTCTTGTATATATACAATTAATGGAGGTATTGATTGGTATTTAGCTGTGGTTAGTGGTTCAATTCCAGATTTTTCTTGTACTAAAACTGATATTTCTTCTACTGATGGCTCAGAATTAACATTAAATATGAGAGCTACAAATCAAGGTGGTTCAGGTACTGGAACATCTATTTCAAAAACTGTTGATGCTCTAGCGCCTACTGCTGCAGATGACTGGGCTGATAATTGGACATCTACTTCTCCTATTATAGTTACTATTAGCCCATTAGATGGTTCTGGTTCTGGTGTTGCTGCTACATATTATTGCGTTGATGCAGTTGATACTTGTAATCCAGTAACTAGTGGAATAACAGCTTCTGTTACTTGTGCTGATGGTTCTACCTGTACACAATATTCCAGATATTACACTAAAGATAATGTTGATAATTCTAGTGAAACTTATTCAAAGAGAGTAAGGCAAGATAAACAAGTTCCTACTGATGGGACTCTTACTGCTACCGCTGGTAATACTCAGGTATCTTTATCCTGGACTGCTGCTTCTGATTCAGGTTCTGGTTTAGCTACTTCAGATACATATAAATTGGTTTATTTAACCACCGGTTCACCAGCAGCTAATTGTACTTCAGGAGCCCAAATTTATACTGGTACTAATATTTCTTATCCTCACACTGGACTGACTAATGGTCTTACTTATTATTACAGAGTTTGTGCTAAAGATGCAGTAAGTAATATATCAACAGGAAGTACAGCATCAGCAATTCCAAATGCTTTAGCTAATGGAGAAAATTGTTCTATAGGAGGTGATTGTGTTTCAGGTTATTGCTATGTGGATGAAGATGGAGATCGTTATGCTCCTTCTTCAGGCACTAAAAAATGCCAAGCTAATTCTCAAATAGCAGGTACTGATTGTTGTGACGCAGATAGCCGAGCATATCCTGGAGAATCTACTTATTACAGTTCAACTAATAATTGTGGTAGTTGGGATTATGATTGTAGTGGAACTACGAACCAATTAAATTGTACATATGATACACTTGTAAGATCTGGTCAATCATGTAATTGTTATTGGACATCCACCTGTTTAGCTGGGACAGTTACTGGTTATCAGACTTGTGTAGAAACAGGCCATACTGCGTCTTGTGGGACTACGAATACTCATCATAATTGTTCAGTTGGTTGTAGGCAAAGATGCCCATCAAATATTGATTGGTCTTGCCAGTCTCCGCCCTGTCCTGGTAGTGGTTGTAGTTACAGTACATATTATTATGATAGTACTTCATCAAGAAGTTGTGTTTGTAAATAAATGTTTATCTACTCTAAAGGAATCAAAGGCGAGAATTTAGTCTTCAAAAATTTGAACAATTAGATTTTCAATAAGAGAATAAATTGATTTTAAATAAAAAAATTATGAGAAAGAGAAATATTACTTTGGCTATAGTGATTACAGTTATTATTATTGGAGGAGGTATCTATTTGGTTATGAATCCTGTTTCAATACCGACAGAAAAGTCAGAAGAGATAGAAGAGATAAAAATAAGTCCTTGTGGTAGTTCAGTTACTTTTACTTACAAAGGCAATCCTGTTACTTATGGAATAGTAGAACATAATAATATGTGTTGGTTGGATCGCAACCTCGGTGCGTCGCGAGTGGCCACAGTTTTAAATGACGCTAGCGCCTATGGCGATTATTTCCAATGGGGAAGATTAGATGATGGGCATCAAGCTAGTACGAGTGGAGAAAACACCATTCTTTCTATCTCTGATGAACCTGGCCATAGTAATTTTATTTATGGTATGGATAATCCTTATGATTGGCGTAGTTCCCCAAACAATAATTTGTGGCAAGGTATTTCTGGCATTAATAATCCTTGTCCCAATGGTTGGCGATTACCTACTTCTGCGGAGTGGAATGTCGAACGATTAAGTTGGTCTTCAAATGACTCTGCCGGTGCTTTTGCCAGTCCTCTAAAATTAACAGTGCCTGGCTTCCGGCACCACCAGACTGCTCATTTTACTACTATTGGTAGCTATGGATACTATTGGAGTAGTACGGTGAGTGGTGTGTCCATTTTCAACCTAGGTTTATACACCAATGGTACGAGTATAATACCCTTCCATCGGGCATTCGCTTTTTCGGTTCGCTGTCTTAAGGAAAAATAAAAAAATACCCAATCGATTTTTATTTTATTAAGAATAAAAAATTTAAATATTATAAAATTAAAACTATGAAAAAAAACAGATATTTCTACACAAATTTACTTGCCTGGGGATTAGTTCTCTTCTTAATAGGTAATTATGTTTTTGGTTGGACTACTCCTTCTGGTAATCCTCCTACTTCCAATCTTCCTGCTCCTATTAATATAAGCTCTACAAATCAAAGTAAAGAAGGCTATTTAGCAGTAGGAATGAGTACTGCTCCAAGTTATCCTTTAGATGTGGCAGGAGCATTACGTTGGCAAGATATGATGTATGCTAATGCTGGGAATTTTGCCTATTCAGGTAATACTTATAATATTCTTTACGCTGGGACTGCGGGGCTTGGTATTAATAATCAAGCAGACACAAGTGTACTAGTGAAGATTTTAGATAACGGCGACGTCGGCATTGGCGATACAACCCCAACTTATAAGTTAGATGTGGCTGGAACAGGGAGGTTTACTGATAACCTTACAGGATTAGGATTCTTTTATTCATCAGACGAAAGTTTAAAAGAAAATATTCAAGATATAGAAACTCCTTTGGCAAAGATAATGAAATTAGAGGGTATTTCATTTGATTGGAAAAAGAGCAATAAAAAGAGTATTGGATTGATTGCTCAAGATGTTGAAAAGGTTTTTCCTGAGATAGTAAATATAGAAGAGGAAACAGGTCTAAAATCAATTGAATATAGTAAACTTGTCGCTCCGTTGATTGAAGCTGTAAAAGAGCAGCAGAAGATGATTGATGAGCAGAGAGAATTAATAGATAAACAAGGCGAGGAAATCAAAACCTTAAAGTCTTTATTTGAATAATTCTAATTATGAAGATATTAGCAAAAATAAAAAAAAAGCCTCTTATTTTAGGTATTTTATTTACAATGCTTATTATTAGTATTGTTTATGCTGCGACATCTTATCAAGTTAATTCTGGAGTAACATCAACAATTGATGAGTGGAGCGTATGCAAGAAAGTGACTAACAATAATGCTCTTGCTATTTTTGTTCCTACAAACACAGCTGATGAATGGACAGCTTTTAGAACATACGCATCAGGAGTAACTTATGCTAATTGTGTATATTGTGACGATTCAGATAGTGATGGTTATGGAGATTGTCCAAATTGTGGTATCGCTGCTGGATGTACTTATGATGGGGATGATTGTTGTGATACAGATAGCGGAAGTCATCCAGGTGCAGGTTATCACAGTAGTACAAATAATTGTGGTAGTTGGGATTGGAATTGTGATAGTACTATTAGTAAAAGTGATTGTACCCTCTGGACAAATTCATATAGTTATTACACATGTTATTACAGTAATGCCACCTGCACCAATTATTCCTGTTGTTATAACGGTTGTGGGCATGCTGGAAGCACTTCTTTGAGCTGTGGAGGAAGTGGTACTGATACCTATTGTTACTCTAATCAGAATGACTGGTGGACCAAGTCAGCTACTTGTATATATTCTGGTAAAATTGCATGTTTTTATATAGGAGGAAGGACGGCAAATTGTGAGTGTAAATAGAGTTTGAATTTTTATAGCTCACTATATTAGTTGACATATGTATTTTGTATTTGGTAAAATATATAGAGATAGAAATTCATGGAAATTTAAATATAAATACGGTCGAAATATAATAAAAATTAAATAAATAAAATTAATAAATAAAAATTATCATGATAGTAAAAAGTAAGTTTTATACAATTGGTTTAATTTTAACGATAATTCTTTTGTGTGTTTTAGTCTATACAACATTAGGAAATAAAAGCGATTCTATTAAAAATCCTTATTCTGTTGTTTTTCTAAATACTGGGGATATGTATTTTGGAAAAATATCACGATTTCCTAGATTAGCTCTTTCTGATATTTGGTTTTTACAGGTAACTACACAAGAAGATCAACAATCTGGTTTTAATTTAGCGAAATTTAGTAATGCTGTATTTGGTCCAAAAGATAAAATGGAAATAAACAGAGAAAATGTTGTTTGGATATCTAAATTAGCAGATGATAGTCAAGTGGTTAGTTTTATCTTACAAAGCAAAGATCCATCTTTTCAGCAGAATGTTCAACCGCAAGCTACTGTTCCTCAGGAAGTTTTACCAGTAACAGAAGAATAGGGCAGTATTGAGTATTGAGTATTGAGTATTGAGTTTAAAAATTACGGAGAATAATCTCCGTAATTTTATTTTTTTCTTGACTTTTAATTTATCCTTGCTAAAATTAGAATATATATCATTTTAACCATGCTAAAATTATGGAGATTCAAGAAAAGAAATTAAAAGAAATTTTAATAAATCAACGTGAAGAATACCAACAGTATTTGGGCGTTTTAGCTGAAAATTTTGAATCTCAGCTTAAATTAGTTGTTGAATCATTAAAAGGAACTTAGGATCAGCTTATAGCGCTAAAGCATAGCTTTTAAAAAAGATCTATCCTTACAATTGTGTATTTTAAAAATTACGGAGGTTATTCCCCGTAATTTTATTAAGATTTTTTTATTTGAATCCATGAGTGGTTTGCGGTATAATTAAAGTATGATTATAGATAAAACAAAACAAAAATTAAGATTGCCGGAGTCTTTTTTACCTTTATTATGGTCCTATGATTTTTCTTTTATTGATGTAGAAAGGGATAGAAAAAGAATAATTATTAATACAATTAATTATGGACAATGGAAGCATTGGAAGTGGATTGTTAGTTACTACGGTAATAAAGAGGTAAAAAAATTTATTGAAAATACGCCTATCAGTGAATTTAGGCCAAGGGCATTAAAATTAGCTTCTATTTTATTAGGAATAAAGAATTTTAAATATGTATCTAGAAGCGATAAGCTCAAAAAGACAAAAAATCTTTGAAAAGCTTAAAAGTTTCCCTCAATTTTATTTAGCAGGAGGAACTGCTTTAGCTTTACACATTGGTCATCGAGTGTCAGATGACTTTGATTTATTTACAGAAGAAAATATCTCGTTTGAATTATTGGAAAAAGTAGAAAAGATTTTTAAAGAATCAGTGATAGATATTATTATTAATCATTCTGAGCAATTAAGTCTAGTTATTGATCAAACCAAAGTAGATTTTGTTAAATATCCTTTTCCTTTGATTTTGGGCTTTATTGATTATGAGAAAGTAAAAATTATTAAAATTTCTGAAATTGCGGCTATGAAAGCGTATATCATAGGACGCAGAGCAACATACAAGGATTATATTGATTTATATTTTATTCTTTCTGAAAAACATAGTTCTCTTTTGGAGGTTATAAAAATTAGCAAAGAAAAATTTAAAGAACATTTTGATCCGCGTTTGTTTTTAGAGCAATTAGTTTATTTAGAGGATATTCAAGAAGAACCAATTCAATTTTTAAAGGAAAAAGTTAATAAAAAAGAATTAGAAAGATTTTTTCAAGAGGAGATTAAGAAAATAGAATTATGAAAGTATGAAGACGAAGTTTCATCTAAAAAATTGGCAGAAGTTATTGGTTCCTGAATTCACTATTAGCGCTATTCCTATAGAAGATAGGAAATTGACATAAAATAGATTTTAAAATTGGAGCTTACATTTTTTCTAATTTCAAGGAATGGCATTCCTCAAAATTTGACTATAATAAGGAATTTTGCTATATTGTTCTTATATTTCAATTATTTAAAACCTTTTTTATGTTTATTCCTCGTTTTTATCAGTCTTTAGAGAAATATTTAGAGCCTAATAAGGTTTTGGTTATTTATGGCTCGAGACAAGTTGGAAAAACTACTCTTTTAAAGAATTTTTTGGCTCAAACCAAACTAAAATATAAATTTGATTCTGGAGATAACATTAAAATCCAGCAAATTTTAAGTTCCCAAAATTTTTCTCAGATTTTAGATTACGCGGAAAATTATGAATTAATTGTTTTAGATGAAGCTCAGCGTATTCCAAATATAGGTATGGGATTAAAAATTCTTGTTGATCATATTCCCGGTATTTTGGTCATTGCCACTGGCTCGTCTTCTTTTGAGCTTTCTGGTCAAATAGGGGAGCCATTAACAGGTAGAAAAAAGACTCTTTCTTTGTTTCCTATTTCTCAAATGGAATTAGCTAAATTGCACAATTCTTTTGAATTAAAAGAAAAGATGCCTGAATGTTTAATTTTTGGCAGCTACCCGGTTGTAATTACAGCTTCGGTCAAGAAAGAAAAGATAGATTTGTTGGAAGAAATTATTAATTCTTATCTTTTTAAAGATATTTTTGAATTAGAGAAGATCAAGAATAGTAAAACGTTAATAGATCTTCTAAGATTAGTAGCTTTTCAGGTCGGTAACGAAGTTTCCCTTTCAGAAATAGGAAGGCAGTTAGGTATTGATTATAAAACAGTTGCTCGCTATTTGGATCTTTTGGAAAAATCTTTTATCTTATTTAATTTAAGAGGTTTTTCAAAAAATTTGAGAAAAGAAATTACAAAAAAAAGCAAATATTATTTTTTTGACAATGGTATTCGTAATGCTATCATTTCTAATTTTAATGATTTAGATAAAAGAGACGATCAAGGAAAACTTTGGGAGAATTTTTTGGTATCTGAACGTCTTAAAACTCAGGCCTATAAATCAATTTATTCCAATAATTATTTTTGGAGGACTTGGGATCAAAAAGAAATTGATTGGATAGAGGAACGAGATGGTAAGTTGTATGCTTTTGAATTTAAATTTTCTCCAGAGAAAAAATCAAATAAAGAATTTTTGTCGGTTTATCCAAACGCTTTGTTACAAACCATTAATCCAGAGAATTACTTAAAATTTCTAGATATTTAGAATTGTAAAATAATTTATTGTTTTGCTGTTTTTCGGATGTTATACTAAATAAGTATGAAGACGAAATTTAATTTAAAAAATTGGCAGAAGTTATTGGTTCCCGAGTTTACTATAAGCGCTATTTGTATAGAAGATAGGATGGTACGGGTTTTTTGTTTTGATAAAAGAGTAGATAAAATAACAAAAACTGGAAAATATGCTTTACCAAAAGGAGTTATAGAAGAGGGAGTTTTGAAGAAACCAGAACAATTAAAATCATTCTTTAATTCTTTGAAAAACAAGCTTTGGGGAAAGGAGAAAAATGCTTGGATTGTTTTATCTTTACCATCAGTTAATTTCTTTGTGAATATACTCAATTTACCTGAATTAGATGCACAACGCTTCCAGGAAGCAATCGTTTTTAATACTCAGATGATAGCGCCTTTGCCCATGGAAGAGGCATATTTTGACTGGGAAGATTGGGGATTATCAGATAAAGATGATCAAAGGGAAGTATTTGTTACTTTGGGTATTAAAAAACAAATTGACCCTTATTTAGAGATTTTAAAAGAAGTTGGTTTTAATGTAGTGGCAGTAGAACCATTGGCGTTATCGTTGACGCGATTTAATTATGAATTTATAGAAAAGGAAAAGCCGACTTTAATAATAGATTTAAGGCAGGAAGGTGTAGAGTTTATTATTACTGAAGGTAAGAAGCTAATCTTTTTTGATTTTGATTCCTGGCATGAAATCTTTGGAGAAAATATTCCTGATAAAATTACTACGGATTTATTAAAAAAACATTTGGGAGTTGAAATACCAATGTTATTGAATTTTTATTCCCTCAAAAGAAAAAGGATGATTCAACAGTTTATTTTTCTTAGTTTTGATAATCGATTAGCAAATGTTTTAATAAGATGGATTCAAGTTCAGTATCAACTTACTCCAATACAAGTTAAATTACCTTCTTATTTAGCTAAGGCAAGTCGCGATTGGTTTGGTGTAATTGGGTCTGCTCTTAGAGGGCTTATTCCACGTAATGAAGATATATTAGTTAGTTTAGCACCAGTTGGAACAGAGAGAAATTATGAGCAGGATCATTTTTTAAGCATTATTTCTTTATGGGGTAAAATTATGATAACTGTTTCTTTGGTTATGGTCTTTTTGGTTGGATTATTAGATAATACTTTTTTTCAAAATATTGAAGAACAATATCACCAGGTTGTTATGAAATCATTAGATCAGAAGACAATAGATAAGGAGTCAAGTTTAGTACAAGGATCCAAAGAATTTAATGATCTTATTACCAAATTTACCCAGATTCAACAATATGAAATAGATTGGAAAGAGAAATTAGGAATTATTTTTGAAGAAGCAAATTCTTCATCAATTAATGTCAAAAGGATTCTAGTGAGCGCAGCACCTGCTAATAATATTACTATTCAAGGTGAAGCGAGTAAGAAAGACCTTGTTGTTGATTTTAAAGATGCGTTAGATGAATCTGGTATTTTTTCAGATATTTCCCTACCGCTCTCTGCATTAGTAGAAACAGCAGAAATAGTAACATTCAATTTAAGTATTAAGATATGAAGGTAACCTTTTATGGTGGGATAGGGGAAATTGGTGGTAATAAGATTCTTATAGAAGACAAAAATACCGCTATTTTTTTAGATTTTGGAAAAAGTTATCATGAGTCTTCAAAATATTTTGAAGAGTTTTTAAATCCACGTGTTGTTCATGGCTTAAAAGATTATTTAGAATTAGGGTTATTACCAGAAAAACAGGGAATTTATCGTGAAGATTTAATTAAAATATTAAACAAAGAAGGCGAAAATCAAATGAAATATATTAAACCAAAGATTGATGGTGTGCTTTTGTCTCATGGACATTTAGATCATGCTGGCTATATTTCTTTTTTAGACCCGCAAATTCCTGTTTATATAAGTAAAAATACAATGGCTGTTTTAAAAGCTTTTTATATCTCGCGTCCTAAAAATCTGGAAAATGAAATTTTAGAATTGTCATTGCGTGATGTAGAAGACCCAAGGAAAAGAAAGAAAAGAAAAAGAAAATTTAGAATTGTTAATAATCAGCAGCCATTCTTTATAAAAAATTTAGAAATTATTCCTTTAGAAATTGATCACTCAGTTCCTGGAGCTTGTATGTTTTTAATAAAAACCTCAAAAGGTAATGTCTTATATTCAGGCGATTTTCGATTATCAGAGATTAAACAAAGCGAAAAGAAAAAGATTTATTCTTTCCTTAAAAAATCCAAGATAAAAGCATTTATTTGTGAAGGCACTAGGATTAAAGAACAATCAATCTTAAGAGAAGATGAAGTATATAAAAAAGCTTTCGAAAATATTAAGAAAATAAAAGGATTAGTTGTTGTCGATTATTCAATAGGAGATATTGTTCGTTTTAAAACTTTATTAAGAATAGCAAAAAAAACTAAACGTATAATAGCTCTCCCTTATAATTATTTTAATTATCTTACAGTTTTAGAAAAGGAAGGAGTGTTAAAAGAAAAAGGCATAAAAAAATCTGATCTACAAAATGTTAGGCTTTATGCTAAAAGAAAAATCACTTTTAAGAAATGGGAAAGAGATTTGTTAAAAAATTACAAAACTTGCAATAGTCAGGATATAAAGAAAAACAAGAAAAAGTTTATGCTGGTATTAAATTTCTATCAGGTTCAGGAATTAATAGATATTCAGCCAGGTAAAGAAAGTTATTATTTAAGGGCTATTACAGAGCCCCATAGTGAAGAAATGGAGATTTCAGAAGAAAGATTTGTTAATTGGATTAAGCATTTTAATATGCAAGGATTGAAAAATGAAAAAGATGAAAATGGTATAATAAAAAAGGTTTTTGAAAGAGCTCATATTTCTGGGCATATCAGCGGAAAAGAATTAGCTGAATTTATAAAAGAAATTCAACCAGAGATACTTATTCCTATTCATGCTGAATTTCCAGAAGAGTTTAAAAAAATGCATAAAAAGGTTAAGCTTGTTGAGAAGGGAGAAACTTTAAATTTTTAATTTTATATGGTTATTGATGGTAAAAAATTAGCCCAAGAGATAATTGAGGAGTTAAAGGAAGAACGGAAAAAGATTTCTAAGAAAATTCGTTTAGCTATTGTTTTAGTAGGAAATGATCCTGCTTCTTTATCTTTTATAAAACAAAAAGAAAAAATAGCTAAAGAAATAAAAATTGATACGAGAATATATCAATACGAGAATTCTATTAAAACAAAAGAATTAAGGAAAAAAGTAGGAGAGATTTGCCGCGTTACTTATAACCGAGGGATAGTAGTGCAGTTACCGTTGCCTCCTTCAATTAATACTCAGGTTGTTTTAAATGCGATTTTACCCCAAAAAGATACTGATATTTTATGTGAAAGGAATTTAGGAAGTTTTTATACAAATCGTTTACAAGTATTGCCGCCAGTGCTTACTAGTATTAAATTTCTATTAGAAAAACATAAGATTGATATAGAAGGAAAAAATGTTTTAATTATTGGGCGAGGGCGTTTAGTAGGAAAGCCAGCTAGTTTATGGTTTATTAACCAAAGGGCAACGGTAATAGTTGCTAATAGCAAGACAAAAGATTTAAAAGAATTTATAAGCAAAGCAGATATTATTATTACCAGCGCTGGAAAACCAGGTTTAATTACCGGGGATTTAATTAAAAAAGGAGCTGTTATTTTTGATGCTGCAGTTGTTTCTGAGGACGGTAAATTAAAAGGTGATTGTGATGATTCGGCGAAAGATAAGGCAGGGTTTATTACCCCCGTTCCTGGAGGAATAGGACCTTTATGTGTGGCCTTTTTATTTAAAAATCTATTGGAATTAGTAAAAAATCAGGACTAAATACTAAATGGACTTTAGGCTTATTTTATTGTAAAATATATTTATGTTTGACCTTTTAATTAAAAATGGGAAAGTATTTGATGGTAGCGGAGAAGCTGCTAAAAATGTTGATATTGGAATTAGAAATGGAAAGATTGTAGATATTGGTGATTTAAAAAACGAAACAGCAAAAACTGAAATTAATGCAGAAGATAGATTTGTATGCCCAGGGTTTATAGACATTGATAATGAGGCTGATCATTATTTAGATGTTTTTACTTTGCCTAGTGCAGAGAATTTAATTCGTCAGGGTATATCTACTGTTATATGTGGAAATAGTGGAGCATCATTAGCTCCATTAATTTCTGGCTCTTTATCCTCAATACGAAAATGGTCTGATCCTAATAAGGTAAATATAGACTGGAGAGAATTTAAAGATTTTCTAAATTTTTTAGATAAGAAAAGATTAGCAGTTAATTTTGCTTCTTTAATAGGATGGGGAACTTTACGATCAGAATTTACTAAAGGAGAATTTAGAAATTTAACTAAAGAAGAATTAGAACAATTAAAATTAATGGTTGGTCAGGGGATGGAACAAGGTGCTTTAGGCGTGTCTTTTGGCTTAGGATATGCTTCAGAACAAATGGTGGGTATTAGTGAAATCTTGGAAGTAGGGAAAGTAGTAAAAGATAAAAATGGATATTTATCTTTCCATCTTCGTAATCAATCAGAAGACTTTTTAGCTAGCATTCAAGAAGTAATTGAGGTTGCAGAAAAAGGACAATTATCAATAGAAATATCCCATCTTTTTATTGAAGGTAAACCTAATTTTGAGAATTTTACAAAGGCTTTGAAAATGATAAAAAAGGCGAATAAAGGAACTGAATTAATTAATTTTGATTTATTTCCTTATAATAGTAGCGCTAAAGTGCTTTATCTGATTCTTCCAGAGTGGGCAGCAGTAGGTGGCAGAGAAGTTCTTTTAAAAAATATCAATGATGAGGTTATAAAGAAAAAAATTATTCAAGACTTAAAGAGAAAGAAATATCTTTATAAAGATATTCTTATAGCTGACAGTGGTCAACGTTGGTGGTTTTCTGGAAAAACATTAGAAGAAGTTGCCAAAGGTTTTAATCTAAATTTAGAAGAAGCTTTATTAAAAGTTATTGAGACATGTGAAGATAGAGTTGTTATTTTTACAAAAAATCTTTCAGAAGAGAATGTTGAAGATGGATTAAAGTTTTCATCTTCTTTTGTTTCCTCTAATAGTGGTTTTAGTAATATAGAGAGTGGAAAGAGAGGAATTTGGGTTCATTCTCAAACCTTTGGAACTTTTCCTAAGTTTCTTGGACATTATGTACGAGAGAAAAAACTTTTATCGTGGGAAGAAGGAATTTATAAAATTACTGGAAAGGTAGCTAAAAAAGTTGGTATAAATAACAGGGGATTATTGAAGGAAGATTTCTGGGCTGATGTTGTTATTTTCAATCCTGAAAAAATTAATGATAAATCTACATTAAAAAATCCTTTTCAATATCCTGATGGGATAGAAACAGTAATCATTAATGGAGAATTGGCTTATCACAAGGGGATATTAACAGAAGAAAGATATGGAAAAACCGTAAGAAAATAATTTAATTTTATGCAGTGTTTTGTTATAGAAGGGGGAAAAACATTAAAAGGGGAAATAGAAGTAAGGGGTT
>Ga0265594_1000992_pt1 | contig 22715 bp, 15 predicted proteins | sample saktaG_11_FD_190147 | JGI IMG/M metagenome (GOLD analysis project Ga0265594, IMG submission 190147) | Saline water microbial communities from Sakinaw Lake, British Columbia, Canada - sak_2011_5_24_80m | ecosystem: Environmental > Aquatic > Non-marine Saline and Alkaline > Saline ... | reverse complement strand
TTTCAGGATCATACTTAACAAGGCCATCAAAAACCTGTCTTATAACCTGGATACCTTCACTTTCATAACAATTTGCAGGATCTAGAGTAACTGGTTCATGAATATAAACCCTAAAAACTCCACCTGCAGCCTCTTCAGCTGGTGCTTCTTCCTCTACCGCTTCTTCAGCTGGTGCTTCTTCCTCTACTTCTAATTCCTCCCCTACAGCTTCCTCTATAGCCTCTGTAACTGCTTCCTCTACTGCACCTTTACATCCAGCAAATACTGTTCCAATTAATGTTACAATAACTGCTATAGCAATTATTATTGCTATTTTTCTACTCATTTTCATTTATACCTCCTTTTTAATTACTCAGTTTCCTGCAAGATTTCTATAAATATTTCCCCCCTTTCTTGTAAAATAATCCTGTAAGAAATTTTTTTAATTACAAAAAAATAAATAATATTATCGTTGTTATCAAAAATACTATACCAAAAACAATTGTAATTCTATCAAGATTCTTTTCAACAATTCCAGAACCATCAAACGTATCAACCATGCCTGAAAAAAGCCCGGAAATTCCCCCGCCTCTTCCAGCATGAAGAAGAATAAACAGTATCATTCCAATACATACAATAATATGTATTCCATACATAATATTTAACCAAATTGAACCCATTTTTACTTCCTTATCAATTAAAATTAATTTTATTTAAACCTTACCAATAAATATTATACAAACAATTATTAAATAAGCTAACATTGTATCAAAAAAAAGATATAAAAAGAACTATTTTTTTAATTTTATTTTTATACTTACTTTTTAGAAACATTACCTATTATTTATTATAATCGATTTTCCAGTCATTTCATCAGGTTTTGCAATGTTTAGTAAACTTAATATCGTAGGCGAAATATCACATAAACAGCAATACTTACCACTTTCCTGCCCTCTTAAATTTTTAATATTTTTATCACACACTATAAAAGGGACCATTGAAGTAGAATGAGCAGTTACTGGTTTATTAGTTTCTGGACATAACATCTCTTCAACATTTCCATGATCAGCAGTTATCAAAGCCAGTCCTCCAACTTTACCTAATGCTTTAACTACTTTTCCAAGACATTTATCCACTGATTCTACAGCTTTTATAGCTGCATTAAGAAATCCTGTATGACCAACCATATCAGGATTTGCATAATTTAATACTATTACATCATGTACGCCTTCACTTATTTTTTTTATCACATTACTAGTTACTTCGTATATACTCATTTCAGGTCTTAAATCATAAGTCTTTACTTTTGGGGATGGGATTAAAATTCTATCTTCTCCCTTATTTGGTTTTTCCACTCCTCCATTGAAGAAAAAGGTAACATGGGCATATTTTTCTGTCTCAGCAATTCTTAGCTGTTTTAAGCCATTAGCAGCAAGAACTTCTCCTAATGTATTATTTATTTTTTTTGGAGGATAGGCAATTTGTGTATCAAATTTTTTATCATACTGGGTCATACATACAAAATAAACAACAGGATTGTTTTTTCCTCTATTAAACTTATCAAACTTGCTGCTTACAAATGCTCGGGTTAATTGTCTTGCCCTATCCGGTCTGAAATTGAAAAAAATTAATGAATCTTTTGTTTTAATTTTTGCATTATCTTCACTTTTGACATCCACTAGTGCAGGAATGACAAACTCATCATCAATTCCATTCTCATATGATTTTTCAACAAGGCTGGCTGCAGTTTTGTATTTCTTACCAACTCTATATACTAAAGCATCATAGCTTTTTTTTGTTCTATCCCATCTATTATCTCTATCCATAGCATAGTATCTGCCACTTACGGTAGCAATCTCACCAACCCTTTTCTTGCTTAAATATCTGTCAACTTCTTCCAGATATGGTACTGCACTCCTTGGTGGAACGTCTCTACCATCAAGAAATGCATGTATGTATAAATCACTTACTCCGTTGTCAGTTACTAAATCAATTAAAGCTTTAAGATGCTCTATATGGCTGTGAACTCCCCCGTCAGAAACCAACCCCATTAAATGAAGGCTGCTTTTATTTTTCTTAACATTATTTATTGCTTCAAGTAAAATTCTATTCTTAAAAAAATCCCCACCCTTTATAGATTTTGATATCCTTGTAAATTCCTGCAATACAACTCTTCCAGCGCCAATATTTAAATGGCCCACTTCAGAATTTCCCATCTGTCCTGCTGGCAATCCTACAGCTTCCCCTGAAGCATTTAACTTTGTATTAGGATATATTTTATAATACCTGTCCATATTTGGTGTATCAGCAAGATATATAGCATTACCATCCCTACAATCAGACAATCCCCAACCATCTAAAATAATCAAGCATACTGGCTTCTTTGTATCTCTTTTCATATTCACCATATATTTTTCTTATATCCTTACAATATTTTTTCTATTTATATATTTTCTGCTATTGCTGCTTTAAATTAGTAACACTTTTAGCAGCTTAATATTTAATAATTGATTATTGCAATAAAATCATCAACCTTTAAACTTGCTCCCCCAACTAAAGCTCCATCAATATCAGTCATACTCATAAGTTCACTTATATTAAAAGGTTTTACACTTCCTCCATACTGAATCCTAATTTCTTCAGAAATATTCTTACCAAAAAGATTTTCCAATTTTCCCCTTATAGCTGAACACATATCATTTGCATTTTTAGATGTTGCAGTTTTTCCAGTGCCGATTGCCCATATAGGCTCGTATGCTAAGGTTAAATTAACAATATTTTTTTCTTCAATTTCACTTAAGCATTCAACCAACTGTCCTAATACAAAATCTTCAGCATTGCCGCTTTCCCTAATACTTAATGATTCACCAATACACATAATTGGTTTAAGTCCAACACTAAAAGCAGCTTTAACCTTTTGATTTACAATTTTATTTGTTTCTTTAAATATTTCTCTTCTCTCGCTATGACCTACTATTACATAATCCACTCCTATAGATTTTAACATCAATGGAGATATCTCACCTGTAAAAGCTCCTGCTTCTTCATAATACATATTTTGTGCTCCAAGCTTTATATCTAGAGCATTACTATTAATAATATTTTTTACACTCCTTAAAGCTGTAAAAGGAGGACAAACACATACTTCACAATCATTCTTGTTTTCGTATTTGTATTCAACATCTCCAATAAACTTTATTGCTTCAAGATGAGTCATATTCATTTTCCAGTTACCTGCAATAAAAGGTTTTCTCATAATTAATCATCCCTTCAAAATATTAAAAAATTAATCATTTATTTATCCATAAGTGAAGCTACTCCGGGGAGTACTTTCCCCTCTAATAATTCCATAGAAGCTCCTCCACCGCTAGAGATATGAGAAAATTTATCAGATAAATTATACTTTTTGATTGCAGCTACAGTATCACCGCCGCCTGCTACAGTAACAGCACCACTGTCTGAGATTGCCCTGGCAATGTTTTTTGTTCCTTCCTCAAATCTTTCCCATTCAAAAACACCAACTGGACCATTCCAAAAAATAGTTCCAGCACCTGTAATCTCTTTCTCAAAAAGGCTTATACTTTTTTCACCTATATCAAGCCCCTGCCATCCCGCAGGTATTGAATCAATGGCTACAATCTTCTTATCCGCAATTCTGTCAAACTCTCTAGCAATTGTTATATCTACAGGCAATATAAAATTAACATTATTTTTTTTGGCTAATTCTAACATATCCTTTGCATAATCAATTTGATCGTCCTCACAAATAGATTCCCCTATTTCGTATCCCTCAGCCTTTAAAAAAGTATAACTCATGCCACCACCTAAAATTAGTGTATCTACTTTTTCCAGTAAATTTTTAATCACAACTAATTTATCAGAAACCTTACTTCCTCCAAGAATTGCTACAAATGGGCGTACTGGTGACTCCAGTAATGATGACAGTATTTCAATTTCCCGCTTCATTAAAAACCCTGCTACTGCTGGGAGAAACTGGGTTACCCCTACTACGGATGCATGCGATCTATGGGCTGCACCAAATGCATCATTTACATAAATATCAGCAAGAGATGCCAGTGAACGTGCTAAATCCTTATCATTTAATTTCTCACCAGGATTAAACCTCAGGTTTTCAAGCATTACAATATCAGTATAATCCATTTCATTATCAATATACTCTTTTATTTCTGGAGAGAATATTTCATCAAATTTTTTTACATTTTTATTTAATAATTTTTCAAGTTCTCTTGCTGCAGGAGTGAGACTAAACTTTTCCTCAATCTTACCTTTAGGTCTCCCCAGATGAGACATTAATATTATTTTAGCCTCATTTTTTATAAGATATTTAAGTGTAGGCAACGAAAGTTTAATTCTTGTATTATCAGTAACATTTAAACTATCATCCAATGGAACATTATAATCTACTCTTACCAGGACTTTTTTTCTTTTTACATCAATATCCTCAATAGTTTTTTTATCAAACATTTTTTATCACCTCAATCATACCTATTAAAAAGCCTAATCATTAAATAACCGGGGCAAAATTAACCCCGGTTAATAAATATCTTCAGATTATAATAAAATTATTTCATTATAAACTTAATCAATTCATAAATCCTTGTAGAATAACCCCATTCATTGTCATACCATGACAGTACCTTCACCATATTGCCTATCTTCATAGTACATAATGAATCAAAAATAGAAGAATACGGATTCCCTATTATATCTGCAGATACAATAGGATCTTCACAATACTGTAATATTCCTTTGAATCTGCTTTCCTCGGAAGCTTCCTTAAAAGCTCTGTTTACTTCCTCAATTGAGGCATCTTTTTCAAGCTCAACTACTAGATCAACTACCGATCCTACTGGCATAGGTACCCTCATTGCCATCCCATCTAATTTACCTTTAAGCTCAGGTATAACCAGGCCTATGGCGCTTGCAGCCCCGGTTGAAGTTGGAATAACTGATAGAGCAGCAGCTCTAGCTCTCCTTAAATCACTATGAGGAAAATCCAGAATTCTCTGGTCGTTAGTGTAAGCATGGATTGTAGTCATAAATCCTTTTTTAATTACAAAACTATCATTTAAAACTTTGCACGTAGGAGCAAGCGCATTAGTAGTACATGAAGCATTTGAAATTATATTATGATTCTGCTTATCATAACTATCTTCATTTACTCCCAGTACCATAGTAATATCTGCACCATCACCCTTCATCGGAGCAGAAACTATAACTTTTTTTGCACCAGCATTTAAATGTTTTGCTGCACCTTCTTTTGTTCTAAAAATACCTGTTGATTCTAAAACTACTTCTACACCTAACTCCTCCCATGGAAGCTCAACAGGGTCCTTAATAGATGACACTCTTATTTTCTTCCCATTTATTATTATGCCATCCTCTTCAGCTTGAATATCAGCATCCAGCACTCTGTAAACTGAATCATACTTTAGGAGATGAGCAAGAGTTTTAGTATCACATAAATCATTGATACCTACAATTTCCACATCATTAGCTTTATCATATTCCAGAACTGCCCTGAAAAATTGCCTTCCAATTCTTCCAAACCCATTAACCCCTACTTTTATTGACATTACATGCCTCCTTTGCAATCAATTACTATTTTAAAAATATTAATAAAATCTAATTACTTAAGAGATATCTTGCTGCTCTTACAACTTAATGAAAACTTCCCTCACTTGAGGTACTAATTGTAACAAATTTATAACAAATACTAAAGTGCTTTGCAAGTACTTTTTTACTGAATAGAAGTTTAATGTAAACAATTTGAGTAGTATTTTTTTGAAAAAAATTAAGTTATTAAATTTCTAAATTTTTGGAATATACTTTAGCCTTTATCTATGTCTTTATGAAATAGCTTTATTGAATAGCCTTTTAACTTTAAATAGTCATATATTTTTTCTGAGATAACAACTGACCGGTGTTTCCCACCCGTACAGCCAATTCCTATACCTAAATAACTTTTCCCCTCATCTATATAATTTGGTATCAAAAAATCCATCATTTTTTCAAACATAAGTATAAATCTTTTTGTTTCATCACGGGAAAGCACAAATCTTACCACCTTTTCATCCCCACCATCAAGATCCTTTAGCTCATCCATATAAAAAGGATTAGGTAAAAACCTTACATCCATTACAATATCCACATTCTCAGGTAATCCATATTTGTATCCAAATGAAATTAAAGATATTTGCAGAAGTCTGCTTCTTTCTTTATTACCTAATATTCTTTCAGTTATTTCAAGTCTTAATTCCTTAGTATTTAGTGAAGTTGTATCTATTATAACATCTGATACTTTTCTTAATTTATACATTTTTTCAATTTCTTTTTCTATTCCTCCCCCAACATCTCCATCTTCAACTAAGGGGTGCTTTCTTCTGGTAAGTGAGAACCTCTTCATTAAAACTCTCTTTGAAGCTTCAAGAAATAAAATTTTATATTTGATATTTTTCTTTTTTAAATTATCCAATGTTTTATATATTTCATCAAAAAAATATCCGCTTCTTAAATCAATAGCAACTGCAATTTTGTCTATACTCCTGTTTCTTTCTGAAAAGAACTCAATAAGATTTAATATTAGGTAAGAAGGCAGATTATCTATGCAATAATATCCTGCATCTTCAAAATATTTTAGTGCTTCTGTTTTTCCAGCTCCAGATAGTCCAGTTATTATTATTAACTTTATACTATATTTATCATTCATTTCTTTATCAGCCAATAATTTACCCCTCTTTTATTAATTTAAATAAAAATTATTCTCAAGTTTTAGAATAAATCATTCTTACCATAACTATACTTTATTTAGTAGTATTTTAAAGTATATTAATGCATATTTTAACCTTATTTCTAATATTATGAAATCTATAATTTAACATACTTTTTATTTATGGAGACTATTGTAGACTTTCACTGCATCCCTGTAGCTTAAACCCTTTATATTTAATAAATCCTCTATACTGCTAGATTTTAATTCATCTATTGAATTAATTTTTTTAAAAATATAACACTTCTTTTTCTCGCCTATCCCCTTAATCCCATCCAAAATAGAATTTGTCATATACCTATCCCTCAATTTCCTATGATAATTAATAGCAAATCTATGAGATTCATCTCTTATTTTTGTTACAATCATCATAAAATTTGAGTTTTTATCCAGTTTTATTCCACTTCTATATTTATTACAAAATATTATTTCCTCTTTTTTAGCTATACTTATTACATCTATATTGAAAATTCCTTTCTGTCTTAAAACATTACAAGCAGTATTAAATTGAGCTTTCCCACCATCAATTACCATCAGATCTGGCTTGATGTAAAAGCTGCCTTCTATATTTATTTTCGACCCTTTTAAATATTTAAGCCTTCTAGCAATGATTTCCTCTATCATCCTACAGTCATCCTGACCGCTGACAGTATTAATTTTAAAATGTCTGTAATTACTATTCAATGGATTACCATCAACAAAAACTACCATCGAGCCCACAGCAAAACTATTCTTTAAATTAGAAATATCAAAACATTCAACTCTCCGCGGTATATTGTCCAAACCCAGTATTTCTTTTAACTTCAATATATGTTTATAGACATTGCTTGAACCAACATCTTTTTCAAATTTCTTTTTATTAAGGTATAATTTCGAGTTTTTAGTAGCCATATTAATTATTTTTTTCTTTTCACCCTTTTTAGGAACCTTGATTTCTATTTTTTTCCCTTTTGTATTCTCAAACCATTCAGATATTATATCCATATCTTCTACTTCAAACGGAGTATAGATTTTAGAAGGCATATTATCAATATCTGTATAATATTTCTTTATAAATTCAGATAAAATTTCTTTATTTTTTAAATACTTTATATTACTTATAACAAAATTATTTACTGCAATAAGTTCACCTTCTCTATAAGAAAAAAGGCTCACAGCTGCCATACTTTCATCTGTATCCTTATTAACAGAAACGGCATCCCAACTATTCTTTCTATATATAAATATCCTTTGATTTGTAACAAGCCTGGTTATAGAATCAATTTTTTCCTTTATCTCTTCTGCTTCTTCAAATTCTTCATTCTTTACATGTTTTTGCATCTCTGACTTAAGTATGTTAATTACTGCACTGTCTCTGCCCTTTAGAAATAATTTTATATAATTTATATTATCTCTATACTCTTTTTCAGAAACATTACCCATGCATGGTGCAGAACATAGATTAATATGATAGTTAAGACAGGGCATTCCCGCCGCCTTGCCTGGTTTGCTTTTCCTGCAATCTCTTATTTTAAATATTCTTCGCAGTATTTCTAAAGTATCCTTAGCTGTATTAACATTTGTATATGGCCCAAAATACTTTGCTGCTTTAATGTTTCTATCTCTTGTAATAAATACTCTGGGAAACTTTTCTTTTTCAGTTATTGCAATAAATGGATACGATTTATCATCTTTAAAACTTATATTGTATTTAGGCCTATTTCTTTTAATTAAATTACTCTCAAGAATTAAAGCTTCAATCTCATTATCTGTGACTATATAATCTATAGAATTTATTTTATCTACAAAATAAGATATTATATGATACAAATTATCAGTGCTATCATTCTTCCGGTAATAACTTCTTACCCTATTATATATATTAATTGCCTTACCAATATAAATAATTCTACCGCTGGAATCCTTAAAAATATATACTCCCGTTTTTCTTGGTAAAACACTTAAAATTTTTTTAACATCCATTTGCTTTTTTAAAAACCTTTTTTAAAAACTTTCCCGTATAGGAGGACCCATTTTCTGCTAATTCTTCAGGAGTACCTTTTGCCACAATCTCTCCTCCTTTATCACCACCTTCAGGTCCAAGATCAATTATATAATCTGCAGACTTAATTATCTCTAGATTATGCTCTATTATAACTACAGTATTTCCTGCTTCTACAAGCCTGTTTAATATTTTAAGTAGTTTACTTATATCATCAAAATGCAGTCCTGTGGTAGGTTCATCCAGTAAATACAGGGTGCGGCCAGTACTTCTTTTAGATAACTCAGTTGAAAGCTTGACTCTTTGAGCTTCTCCTCCTGAAAGAGTTATTGAAGATTGGCCAAGTTTTATGTATCCTAAACCAACATCACTGATAAATTCTAATTTCCTTCTGATTCTGGGTATATTTTCAAAAAATTTTAATGCTTCTTCCACAGTCATATTTAAGATATCATCAATATTTTTACCCTTATATTTTATTTCAAGGGTTTCCCTATTATACCTTTTACCCTTACATACATCACAGGGAACATAAACATCAGGCAAGAAATGCATTTCTATTTTTATCTCCCCATCACCTTTACATGCTTCACATCTCCCGCCCCTGACATTAAAACTGAATCTGCCAGGCTTGTATCCTCTCATTTTAGAATCTATTATCCTTGAAAAAAGTTCCCTGATATATGTAAAAATACCAGTATAGGTTGCAGGATTAGAACGAGGGGTTCTGCCAATTGGAGACTGGTCAATTACTATTACTTTATCCAGATTCTCATATCCAATAATGTCAGCATGTTTTCCAGGTTTTTTAATAGAACGCATTAAAATATTAGAAAGAGCAGGATATAAAATTTCGTTTATTAATGTGCTTTTACCAGAACCTGAAACTCCTGTTATAGAAACCAGTTTAGCCAGTGGGATACGAACATCAATATTTTTTAGATTATGTTCTACTGCTCCTTTTATCATTATATATTCCCCATTTCCATTTCTTCTTTTAGCCGGTATTGGTATGCTCATTTCTTTTGACAGATACTTTCCTGTTATCGATTTTTCACATTTTAATATATCATTTAGCTTTCCACTGAATACAATCTCTCCGCCGTGGACTCCTGCCCCTGGTCCAATATCTACAATAAAATCAGACTCTCTCATGGTTTCCTCATCATGTTCTATAACAATAATTGTATTACCCAGGTCCCTTAATCTCTTTAAAGCATTTATCAATTTCTTATTATCCCTCTGGTGTAGCCCAATACTTGGTTCATCTAATATATATAATACTCCAACCAAGCCTGAACCAATCTGGGTTGCAAGTCTTATTCTTTGGGATTCACCTCCAGATAATGTACCTGCCATTCTATTAATTGCTAAATAACCAATACCTACATCTTTTAAAAAGTTCAATCTTTCTTTAATTTCTTTAACCAATCTTTCACCGATAATTTTCTGTCGATCAGTCAATTTTAAATTACTTAACCATTTAATAGATTCCTCTATTGTTAACTTGCAGAAATCAGCTATTGAAAATCCTGCAATCTTTATCGCAAGACTTTCCGGTCTGAGCCTTTCTCCATTACATGTACTGCAGGGTATTGAGCTTATCATTCTCTCAATCTTGCTTCTTTGACTTTCAGATTCTGTTTCTAAATACCTCCTGCTTAAATTATTAGCAAGACCTTCAAACTTTAGCTGGTAATACCTGACATCTCCTTTATGACTTACATATTTTACTTGTATTCTCTCCCCGTCTGTGCCATACAATATAATTTGCTTAAATTTTTCATCCAGCTCTTTATATGGAATATTTAGATTAAAGCCATATTGCTCTGCTAAGCTCTTTATAATTTGAGAATAATAATTAGAATAGCTCATATTAAAGAAAGGAATTGCACCATCAATTATACTCAGCTCAGGATTTTCAACAATTAACGATGGGTCAATTTCCCTTCTAAAGCCCAGCCCTCCACAATCCTTGCAAGCTCCGTAGGGACTGTTAAATGAAAACATTCTTGGAGTTATTTCCTCAAAATTTATTCCACAACTCACACATGAGAAACTTTCTGAAAAACTAAGAATCTCGCCGCTTTTAGTCAGCTCTATATATACTAATCCACCACTTTCACCAAGAGAAATTTCAATATCCTCCGAAAGCCTTTTTTTAATGCCTGGCTTTATCTTTAATCTATCAACTATAATTTCAATATTATGTTTTCTATTTTTATCCAGCTTTATATTAAAATTTTCCTGCAGCTCATGAACTTCTCCATCAACCTTTACCCTTATAAACCCATCTTTTCTAATACTTTCAAATGTCTTTAAATATTCACCTTTTCTGCCCCTTATAATTGGAGAAAGAACTTGAAATTTTGTTCCATCCGGCATCTCCAGTATCTTATCTACTATCTGATCTACAGTCTGTTTAGTAATCAACCTTCCACATTTATAGCAATATGGTGTTCCAATTCTTGCAAAAAGAACCCTTAAATAATCATAAATCTCAGTAATCGTTCCAACAGTAGACCTTGGATTTTTAGAAACTCCCTTCTGATTTATAGATACTGCAGGAGATAGACCCTCTATTAAATCTACATCTGGCTTATCCATCTGTCCTAAGAATTGCCTGGCATAAGAAGAAAGTGATTCAACATATCTCCTCTGACCTTCAGCATAAATAGTATCAAAAGCTAGAGATGATTTTCCGGACCCACTGACTCCTGTAAATACTACAAAATTTTCTCTTGGAATCCTTAAATTTATATTCTTTAAATTATGCTCTCTTGCACCTTTAATAAAGATTTCTGGCTTCATTTTATTTTTTTGTATCAATATTTAAAATTTTCTTTATTCTTTTTATCTCATCTCTTATTGTAGCTGCTTTTTCAAAATTTAATTCTTTAGCAGCTAAATTCATCTCTTCCTCAAGACCGCTTATAATACTATCAATTTTTGATAAATCCATATCCAATAATTTTTCCTTTTCAAACTTTCCTTTCCTATCTTTTACTTTATAGCTCTTCTTTGCCTCAACTTTTGATCTTATTCCACTTGCATATAATATATCTGATATATTTTTTGATATAGTTTTAGGTATTATATTATTCTTCTTATTATAACTAATCTGCAATCTTCTCCTTCGGTCTGTTTCATCAACTGCATTTTTTATAGATTTCGTAATGTTATCGGCATACATTATAACTGTTCCATCAATATTTCTAGAAGCTCTACCAATTGTCTGTATTAGGGAAATCTCAGATCTTAAGAAACCTTCCTTATCTGCATCTAAAATAGCGACAAGAGAAACTTCGGGCAAATCAAGCCCTTCTCGAAGTAAATTTATACCAACAAGAACATCAAAGTCCCCTTTTCTCAATCCCCTCAATATTTCTATTCTTTCTATTGTATCTATTGTTGAATGAAGATATCTAACCTTAATACTCCTGTTGGCTAAATAATCGGTTAAATCTTCAGCCATTTTTTTTGTAAGGGTGGTTATTAAAACTCTTTCTTTTTTCTTAATTCTTTTACTGATCTCAACTATTAAATCCTGGATTTGTCCTTCTGTAGGCCTTAATACAACCTGAGGATCTACAAGCCCTGTTGGCCTTATTATTTGCTCCACAATAATACCCGAGACTTTTCTTTCATACTGACCAGGAGTAGCAGTCGTAAAAATCACTTTTTTATTCTTTTCCTCAAATTCTTCAAACTTTAGTGGTCTATTATCCAGGGCAGAAGGAAGCCTGAACCCATAATCCACAAGATTCTGTTTCCTCGATCTGTCTCCTTCAAACATTCCTCTTATTTGCGGAACAGCAATATGAGATTCATCAATAATTGTAAGAAAATCTTTAGGAAAAAAATCAATTAATGTGTTTGGAGGTTCCCCTGGTTTCTTGCCAAGAATATGTCTGGAATAATTTTCTATCCCACCACAAAATCCTAATTCAGAAATCATTTCCATATCATATTTTGTTCTAGACTCTAACCTTTGAGCTTCAACCAGCTTGCCTTCCTTTTTAAAATATTTAACCCTCTCTATTAGTTCTTCCTTAATACTCTTTAAAGCCCTTTCAACCCATTCCACAGTAGTTAGAAAATGAGTAGCAGGAGATATAATTACCATCTCTATATCTTTATAAATTTCTCCTGAAACAGGGTTAAATTCTGTAATTTTTTCTATCTTATCTCCAAACAGTTGAAGCCTTACTGCGCTATCCTGATAAGCTGGAAATATTTCAAAAATATCGCCCTTGACTCTGAATTTACCCTGGGTAAAATTATAAGCATTTCTTTCATATCTGATATTAACAAGATTATTGATTATTTTTTCTCTTGGGTATTCCTCCCCCTTACCTACAATTATCCTTTGTTTTCCGTACTCAGAAGGAGAACCAAGACCATATATGCAAGATACACTGGCAACTATTATTACATCATCTCTCGTATAAAGTGAATTAGTAGTGGATAACCTTAGCTTTTCTATTTCTTCATTTATGGATGTATCTTTTTCAATATACATATCTTTGTTTGGAATATAAGCTTCAGGCTGGTAGTAATCATAATAACTTACAAAATATTCAACTTTGTTATTTGGAAAAAATTCCTTGAACTCATTACAGAGTTGAGCAGCAAGAGTTTTATTGGGGGCCAGTACCAGAGTAGGAAGTTGAACCTCCTTGATAACATTAGCTATGGTATAGGTTTTTCCTGACCCTGTCACACCAAGTAAAGTCTGATATTTATAATTTTTCTCCAGGCCTTTAGTTAATTTGTATATAGCTCGGCTTTGATCTCCCTGGGGAGAGTAATTAGATATAATTTCAAATTTTTTTTTAGTTTTAAATTCGACAATCATTAATTTTCTCTAAAATGTCTTCAACTTTTTTATATAAATCCGCTTTTGAACCATTATTATTTACTGTAAAATTTACAAGATTTTTATTAATTTTTATACGCTGCCCATCCAATCGTAAATCTATATCCTTATCACTAATCTCTGTCCCCTTATTTTTTAATAACTTTTTTCTCAAGCTTTTATCTGCCTTGACCAGTATTATGCAATCACAAAGTAAATCTAATTTAGAATCAAAAAGAACTGCAGCATCTATAATTATATAATTTTTCTCCAAACTGTTGTTTAAAATTTTTTTAACTTCTCTTCTTATTGCAGGAAACATTATTTTATTTAACTTTGCAAGTTCTATGCTACTGGAAAATACTCTTTTAGCCAGGACATTAAAATCTACTTTACAGGCTGAGGAAAAAATACTGCTTCCAAAGCAATTTTTTAAATTTTTTAAAACCTCATCATTATTTGAATATATGCCCTTTGCAATTTTATCTACATCCAAAACTAAAGAATTTTTTAATTTCTTTTTTAAATATTTGCTTACTGTGCTTTTACCTGAAGCAATTTTTCCCACTAAACCTATAATAAATATTTTAATCTCCTTCCGTATATATACTTTTAGTTTATTAAAACATAATATTGTTGTATTTTCATATTTTGAATACAAGCAAATCTATAATTAAAATTATATAATAAAAAAAGGTTAAAATGGTAAGAAAAAAATATTAATAAGAATATTTAGTGAAATGAAAAAAATGATTTTCTAGTTTAAAATCTTACTTGAAAGTCTGCATAAAAGAATTAATATACTAACCTGCTACTCTATATTAGCTTCCTCTTTCAACTCTTTCAGTATCTTTTTTATAGCCTGATCTTTTTCCTCTTTACTTATCCCGCCAAGTTTCATATCCAATTCTTCTTTTTCTTTTGATAGGATTTTATCTTCAGGTTTCTTCTCTTTAGATTCCTTGTCTTCTGGCACAGCTTTTTTGCCCTTTTCGCTTACGGGTTCACTCTTTTTCTCCTCAGATTTAGAAACTTTTTCTTTTATTTCCTCAGCTTTAATCTTCTTTTTAGAAGCAGCTTCTTTTTCTTTTGCCTTCTCTTCTCTCTCTTCTTCGCTTACAGGATTAGTAACCTGCTTTACGCTGAAAGCCATTCTTCTTTTATCAAAATCAATGTCAATAATACGTATTTCCAATTCATCTCCTATTTTTGCTACCTCACTGGGTCTACTTATTGGCTCAACACTTAATTCTGATATATGTACGAGACCTTCCATACCTTCTTCAATCTGAACAAAAAGGCCAAATTTTACTATCCTTGTTGCCTTACCTGTAACTACATCATTCACCTTATATTTCTTTATTTTCTCTACCCAGGGGTCTTTCTGGGTCTGTTTTAAACCCAGGGAGAGCCTCTGCTTATCATTATCAATATCCAATACCTCAACACTGACTTCATCGCCTATGCTTACTACTTCTGAAGGATGTTTTACATGATTCCAGGATAGTTCAGAAATATGAACAAGACCATCTACTCCATCTATATCCACAAATGCTCCAAAATCAGCAATACTTGTAATGACACCTTTTCTAATCTGGCCAATCTCTATACTGTCAAGCGCTTCTTTTCTCTGTTCCTTCCTTTCGTCCTCAATTATCGCTTTTCTTGAAAGGACTACATTATTTCTGTTCCTATCAACTTCAATTATTTTACAAACACACTTTTCACCAATATAAGCTACGAGTTCTCTTGTTTTTCTAACATCTATCAAAGATGCTGGCAAAAACCCCCTAAGGCCGATATCTAAAATAAGTCCGCCCCTGACACACTCTATAACTTCACCTTCTATTGTTCCCCCACTTTCATAAATTTCTTGAACCCTATCAAAGCTCTGCTCCATTTCTGCTCTTCTTTTAGATAAAATCAAACGCCCATCTTGATCTTCTTTTTGGAGAACCATTATCTCTATAACATCTTCAATTTTTAAAACATCGTCTGGCTTTACACTATTTCTAATAGAAAGTTCATTTAATGGTATAACTCCTTCTGATTTGTACCCTATGTCTATTAATACCTCATCTTTATCTATTTTTACTACTTTTCCTTTTAGTATATCCCCTTCATTGAAATTAATAATAGTTAAATCATAATTAGGCACCATTTCCCCATTATCATTTTCTATCATATAATTGTCATCCGTCACTCTATCTAAAAAATTTTCCTTCACCATACCTTAAGAATCACCCTCCATTAATTAACATTCTGAAAAGAATATCATGCAAAAATAAAATTATCAATATCATAAAAAAATATATTATAAAATATTTTTATCAAATATACCAATTATTACCAGTTTTTATATCAACCTTCAATCCAACTTTTAGTTCCATACAATTCTCCAATGAATTTCTTACTATTTTTTCAACTCTATTTAAATCATCTTTTTTTAACTCTAATACCAATTCATCATGAACATGTAATATTATATTACTATCTATATCTGCAGATTGTAATTCATTAAAGAGAATTATTGTAGACAATTTCATAATATCAGCAGCACTACCCTGAATAGGAGTATTTACTGCCAATCTTTCTCCTAAATTCCTAATATTAATATTACCACTGCTTAGTTCTCTTATATATCTTTTTCTGCCAAAAATTGTAGTTGTATAACCACACTTGTAGGTGTAACTAATTAAAGTATTCATATATTTTTTTACTTCTGGGTATCTGTTAAAATACATTTTTATATATTCCCTCGCCTCATCTTCTGAAATAGACAATCTACTTTTTAAACCATACTCGGTCATACCATATATTATACCAAAATTAATTGCTTTTGCTTTTCTTCTTAAATTTTCATCTACTTCATTATAGGAAACACCAAAAATCTCTGATGCTGTTCTTTTATGTATGTCCTCTTCTAGATTAAAAGCTTCTATTAAATCCCTATCTCCAGATAAATGTGCAAGCACTCTGAGTTCTATCTGTGAATAATCTGCAGACATTAATAAATCATAATTTTTTCCCGGTATAAATGCTTTCCTTATCTGCCTGCCAAGATCAGTTCTTACTGGAATATTTTGAAGATTGGGGTTACTGCTGCTTATTCTACCAGTCGAAGTACCTAATTGATTATATGTTGTATGAATTCTATTATCTCTTGGATTAATCAGTCTGGGTAAAACATCAATATATGTATTTTTTAATTTAACCTTTTCTCTGTAATTTAAAATCTTCTCTATAACAGGATGCTTATCAAAAATAGCGAGCAAAGCTCCTGCGTTAGTAGAAAAACCAGTCTTCGTCTTTTTAACAGCAGGAAGGTTGAGCTTGCTGTAAAGTATCTTTGATAGTTGCTGCGGAGAATTGATATTGAAATTACAACCACATAATTTATATATATTTTCCGTAAGTCTATTTATACTTACTTCATATTCTTTAATTAGACTTCTTAAATATTCCCTATTAATATTGACTCCTACGTACTCTATATAAGCTAAAATTTTTATTAAAGGCCCTTCAATTTCATTATAAAGTTTATTTAACTTTTCATTATCAATCTTCTTTAATAAAACCTTTTCCAGTTCCGAATATAAACTTACATATTTAACTATTGAATCAATTTTCCTCTTATAAGAGTTGCCCTTTTGAATTTTAAAATCGCCTTTCTTGTTATCCTCCGAAATTGTATTTTCCAAGGTTGTGCTTTTTGGGGTTGTTTGCTCGGGTATTGTGTCCTCTGCAGTAAATTCCAACCTTAACTGATTTTTTCTTTCATCATTATCATCCCAAGTATCTTCTTTGTCACTGATATTATATTTTCCAGTTTCTAAATCATTGATCTCTATATCAAGTTCATCCCTTATCATTTCATCTATACTTGTATCAGTTTTTAATGGATTGAGAAGAAGATAAAGTATCTTATAATCTATAATTTTCCCGCCCAGGTTTATGCCATAATCAAACAAGAACTTACATATGTTTTTAAAATCAAATCCTGATTTCGAAATACTAAAGCCCTCTAGTAATTTTTTAATTTTTTCTACAACTTCCGTATTTTCCAATTCACATTTCTTTATTAGATAAGCAGAGCCTTTTTCGCTGCTTAGAATCAATCCACCTTGTAATTTCTCCCTTTTTTCATCTCTTTTTTGATTATTTTCCTCAGTCAAAGCAATAAAAATTTTCCCACCTGCATATAAATCTTCAATATTTGTATTTACAGTAAAAGATTTAAGGTCAATTTTATCTAATTTCATAACAGTTTCTGCCCTTTTATTTTTTGTCCTAAAAGCACTGGTTTTTTCTGCATTACCGTTGTTTTCAAATTCACCAATTTTTATAGAAGCATTTGAAAAAATATCTATCTTTTTTAATCTCTTTTTTAAAGTATTAAATTCAAGGCTATTAAATAACTGCTCTACTTTAATAAAATCAATATCTTTTAAGCTGCTATTTACAGCATCTTTAATATTTATATCCAGTTTAGATTTTAATTCTGTCAATTTTTTACTCATGTAAGCAAGATCCTTGTGTTCACTTAAAAGATTCCTAATTCTATCATTTCCTATTTTATTTATACTATTATAAATTTCTTCAACACTTCCATATTCTTTTACTAATGTTCTTGCAGTTTTTGGACCTACTCCTGGGATACCAGGTATATTATCTGAACTATCTCCCATTAATGCTAAAAGATCTTTTATCTTATCCGGGGTAACCCCCAACTTCTCTTTAACTTTTTTCTCATCATAAATGACCGTATCGGTTATACCTCTTTTTATTGCCATAACTTTTATTTTTTCCGAAACCAGCTGCAATATATCTTTATCCCCTGATACAATTAGTGTTTCTCTAAATTTATTCCTGGTAAATTTTGCAAGCATGGCTAAAATATCATCAGCTTCGTAGCCAGCCATTTCTAAGCTCACAATATTAAATGCTTTTAAGACTTCTTTTATCAATATAACCTGACCTATAAGTTCAGACGGCATCTTTTCTCTGTTTGCCTTATAACCATCAAAGATTTTATGTCTGAATGTTGGTTTTTTACTATCAAAAGCACAGATAATAGTATCAGGTTTTTGTTCTTCAAGCAGTTTTATAAGCATACTTGTAAAACCAAAAACAGCATTTGTAATAGTTCCAGATGAAGTAACTATAGTATCAGGAAGAGCATAAAAAGCCCTGTAGGCAAGATTATTTCCATCAATTAAGATAACTTTTTTACCTTCCCTCAAGTGTAACTCCTTTACTATAAAATCCTCTATAAACAAAAATTCTTATAAATATAAATGTAGTCTTTACTTCAAGCAGAATCTCTTTAAATAGAATATCTCTAAATTTAAATCCTTGTATAAGTAAAAATCCTCATAAGTTTAAACTCTTGTAAATAAAACTAGAAAAAGCATTAATAACCACATAGAACTGGCTATTTTAAAATTATATTGACATTTTACATTCTATTGCTATATCATACACTAACTGGTTAATTTATGTAAAATTAAAAAATTTAATATATAAAAAAGGCGAAGAAGCCTTTAATTGCAAGGAAGCACAATTTATCTGGCAATGATGCCAGGGGATAAGTTGTGTTTTTTTTATTAAAGAAATGTAAAAAACTTAATATAGAAAAAGGCTAAGGAGCCTTTAAATGCAAGGAAGCATAATCTATCTGGCACTGCTGCCAGAGTAAGTAATGTTTCCTTTTTATTTTTATGGCAATTAATAATGTATGTAAAAACAATAAATACATATAAAACATATATAAATAAGGATAATCAGATAAGACTGGCTAGTTTTGATAATAAATTTTTTGGTTTTACAAGAAAAAGTACGAATTATTTAGATAATTAAAAAAATATTATTTGAGAGGAGTTTGATTATGAAATACTCAAGAATCAATGCGTCTTCAGCAACTGCTACAAGAAACCTATATGGTGAAAACTACAGTCCGTTCAGCGGTATGTGTGTTACCTGTATTGAAGGGTGCCTTGGACTATGCGAAATAGGTAAATCTTCTTACAGGGCAGCAGAAGTAATTTATCCACAACCATTCGGCGATATAACCGCAGCTTCACAAAAAGAATATCCGATAGATTACTCGCATTTTAACATTATGGGAAGTGCTTCCGGAGCTTACGGAATCGAAGAGGATAGTGATAGAGCTATCTTTACAAATGTGAATTTAGAAACAGTAATTGGAAGAAATAAAGATATAAAATTAAAATTACCTATCATAATTCCTGGATTAGGATCCACTGATATTGCCAGGAAAAATTGGGAAGGTCTGGCAATAGGAGCTGCAACATCAGGAATAATACTAACTATTGGTGAAAATGTTTGTGGAATTGATCCTGAATCTAAATTTGATAGTAATGGTAAAGTAATCAATTCCCCTGAACTTAAAAAAAGAGTTAACCTTTATAAAAGTTGGCAAGAAGATGGTTATGGTGGAATTGTAGTACAGACAAATGTTGAAGACAGCAGGTTCGGTGTATTAGACTATGCAATTAAAGAGCTGGGAGTTGAAATTGTCGAATTAAAATGGGGCCAAGGTGCAAAAAACATTGGTGGAGAAATCAAGATAAATAATTTGCAGGATGCAGTTAAAATTAGTAAAAGGGGGTATATAGTTCTACCCGATCCACTTGATCCTCATATTCAGGAAGCATTCAAGCATGGAGATTTTAAGGAATTTGAAAGACATTCCAGAATCGGTATGGTAAATAAGGAAGATTTCTTAAATACAGTAGAACATTTAAGAAAAGCTGGTGCAAAATACATATTTCTAAAAACAGGAGCTTACAGACCTTCAATTTTAGCAAAGGCAATAAAATACTCTTCAGAAGCAAAAATTGATCTACTAACTATTGATGGTGCAGGTGGTGGAACAGGAATGAGTCCATGGAGAATGATGAATGAATGGGGAGTACCTACTGTATATCTTCAGTGCCTTGCATACAATCAGGCAAAAATTTTATCAGATAAAGGAAAATATATTCCTGATATGTCTATAGCGGGTGGTTTTATTCTTGAAGATCAAATAATTAAAGGTCTCGCACTTGGCTCCCCGTATTTCAAAGTAATAGGAATGGCACGTTCCCCTATAACTGCCTGTATGGTTGGAAAGACAATATCTAAAAAAATAGAAGACAATAAAATTCCAGATTCAATAAAAAAATACGGAGATAATTTAGAATCAATATTTGTAGAGGTGTTTAAATTAAAACAAAAATTTAATAGTCGTTTTGATGATATTCCAGGTTCAGCTATAGGTTTAATATCTTACTTAAAAAGATTGGAGCAGGGATTAAAACAATTTATGTGTGGAGCAAGGAAGTTTTCTATGAATTATATTGAAAGAGATGATATTGCATCTCTTACTGAAGAAGCAAGCCTGGTATCAGGAATCCCACACATTATGGATTTAGACAAAAAAGAAGCTGATGAAATACTAAATTCATAACAAGCTATTATGAATTATTAAAAAAGTAAGTATAAGAGAGGTGCAAATCCCCTCTTATACTTATAATTCTTTACTTAACAGTATTTATTCTCAAATGTCTCTATACCTTTATTTGAGGTAAGTATATTAAATTCAAGTCTGTAATTTATGCTTTCTCCCGGTTCAATAAATTTAAGAGTCCCTTTCTCTCTTTCTGCTTTTCTACCAAGTACAAGGCTGTTTGCAGGCTCAATTCCGCAGACATATTCCCCTGCTCCCATTTGTTTCCACTGTATCAGATATGGAAGTGTCTTTTTGTTAAATTTTAACCATATTCCAATACCTTCACCTCTGTTAAAGTCTGAATTTACAATTGCAATATTTGAATTACCCTCCTCATCTGCTTCAATATCATGGCAATAACACTGCTCCTTAAACCCAGCTTCAGGCTTAGAGAATTCAGTAAATTTGCTAAACCCTTTTTTAGCTTCCTCATCTCTAGGTTCTACCTTAGCCTTTGCTTCCAGCAGTCTTGATTGGCTGTCCAATACAGGATAACCAATATTTACATGATAAAGTATCATATGCGGGGATTTCACATGACCAATATTTGTTATAGTATCTTCTATCACTACCCTGGGAGTATCCATCCATGTAGTAATTTTTCTTTCCAGCTGTAGTTTATCTCCAAATACTTTAGCTTCCCTAACCTTACCCTGGACAAACATTACATATGTATCATTTTCCCACTTGCCATCAGCCAAAACATTTTCAGCACTTATATTAGCAATTCTTCCATGTAGCCCTAACTCCTCGCCATTATCTATGCTTGGAGCACCCATGTAGGTTAAACCGCATGTAGTAAGTAAACCCCCATAAAAAGTTCTGAGCCACTCAAGCCCCTTGCTTTCATAATATACTGGGGAAGTTTCTTTTGTGGCAGATTTCCAGTTAATAGGAATAGATTTATATGATAGATTGGATATATCCATTCCCCTATCAGGCAAAACTGTCATATCCAGACCGCAGGGACTCTTAATATCAACAGCCCTTACTCCTCTGCTAACCCCATCAATAAATTCATAATACTTTATCCCGCCAAGTTGAGATATGTCTCCGACTTTTTTTAAAACTTCACTTTTGCTGATTTCTGTACCAAAAATCTTCATTGTTCTTCCTTTCCTCTAAAAAATATTTTTTTAAGCTTTATGTATTAACTGATTAATTATACAGTAAAATCTTATTATACATATAATCCTAAAAAGAAATTATCATACCCTTAAAAATACCATAATTTACTTATAAATTCCCAGTACATTTTCTATTGGTATATCTGGTGTAACATAGTGAGATGGTCCAAGCATTACTGTTAATTTTTCCCAATCAGCCTTTAGATTTTTAAGATTAAAATATCTTATCAGCTTATCATTCATTGATGGTTCACCTCTATACATAAGAGGTATTTTATCTATTGATTTATGCTTTATTGAATTAAGAACTAATTCCTTGATAGACATACTTACCTCCCCTTGATTATAAACATGATTAATTGTATTATTTTTAGCGTGCCGGAGTGGCGGAATTGGCAGACGCGCTGGACTCAAAATCCAGTGGGCCGCAAGGCTCGTGTCGGTTCGACCCCGACCTTCGGCACCAT
>Ga0265594_1000990_pt1 | contig 22745 bp, 14 predicted proteins | sample saktaG_11_FD_190147 | JGI IMG/M metagenome (GOLD analysis project Ga0265594, IMG submission 190147) | Saline water microbial communities from Sakinaw Lake, British Columbia, Canada - sak_2011_5_24_80m | ecosystem: Environmental > Aquatic > Non-marine Saline and Alkaline > Saline ... | reverse complement strand
GTGCGCATGCTCAAGGAACAGGTTTGCTCGGGCGAGACCTCGACGCTCACCGACTTTGAAGCGCTCGCCGGCCCGTTGCCGGTGGCGGATTAAGCGACACGGATCGCAACACCCGAAAAACAGGAGCCTGGACCGTGCGTCCAGGCTCCTTTTTCTTGCCACGCGCTCCCGTCTGAGCCGGAGCGGAAACGTCGGGAGGACGACACGATTTAGAGGTGCGGAGTTTGCCAGCTTGCGGGCGTGTAGGCGTGAAGCTCGATCCGGTTGCCGACGGGGTCGGAGAGCCAGGCCTGCCAGCTTTGATCGATGCCGAGAATGGGGTCCGAGACGTCGACCCCGCGAGAACGGAACTCGTCGACCGTACGGGCGACGTCGTCGCACTCAAGGCAGAGGTGGGCGTAGCTCTGCTGTTCCGCGCGGGCGTTGAGGCTTCCCTCAAAAAATTCCAGGAAGGTCCGGTTGCCGAGGCGAATGTAGACGCCGAAACGGGCGCCGTCTTCGCGTCGGAAGTCGAACGCCAGTTTCAGACCGAGTTTGTTGACGTAGAAATCAACGATCTGTGCGAGATCACTCACGATGAAACAGGTGTGCGCATGGCCGATGATCATGGGGGTCTCCTGTCGAAGGGGTTGACAAACGAAACCAGTGTAGCGCAAACTCTCTGCCGGATGCCACTTGAAAATCGTGCGGGGAGTTCTGTTCTCTAAAGCAGAACCCGGCACCCAGCTTGACAGGCTTATCCGGAAAAGGCATCATTCTCGCGATTTCAAACAGTCCCAGCGAGTGCCCTCCAATCAGGAACTCCCATGACATCGACATCTTCTCGCGCGTCGTCTACCCGCTCCAAACCGCGCACGGCCGAACAGTTGAATCGCGTGGCCTTCCCCATGGGGGGCATTGGCGCCGGCATGATCAGCATCGAGGGCACGGGCGCATTGTCGCAGGTCTCGCTGCGGCACAAGCCGGACGTGAATAACGAGCCGCAGGTCTTTGCGGCCCTGCACGTGAGGGGCGCCAGGACGGCCCGGGTACTGGAAGGTCCGGTGCCGATGTGGAAGATTCTGGGCAGTGCGACGGGCCCTACGTTCAGCGAGCCGGGCAATGGGCTGAGCGGTCGCACGTATGGACTGCCGCGTTTTGCCGAGGCGTCTTTCCTGTCCCGGTTTCCGTTCGCGACGGTGTCATTGGCCGACCCCGCGATGCCCGTGACTGCCGAGCTGACCGGCTGGAGCCCGTTCACGCCCGGCGCGGCCGACGATTCCAGCCTGCCGGTGGCGGCCATCGAGTACCGGTTTGTCAACCGCAGCACCAAGCCGGTCAAGGCGGTCTTCTCGTTTCATGCGGCGAATTTCATGAAGACCGGCGACGGCGCTTCCGTCGGGGTCATGGAGCGCGGCTTTGTGCTGACTCAGCCGGCACTGCCGAGTCAGTCGGAAGCTGAGGGCGCGTTTGCCGCGTTCACCGACGATCCGGCTGCAGCGGTGGATGCGGCCTGGTTCCGTGGCGGGTGGGTTGATCCCTTTACGACGGTCTGGAACCATGTGGCGAATGGAGACGTGGTTTCGCAGCCGCCGCATGCCGAGGGCGGGCCCGGGAATGGCGGAAGCCTGTACGTGCCCTTTGCGCTCAAGGCGAAGGCGGAGAAGACGATTCGCCTTCATTTCGCATGGCATGTACCGCGCAGCACCATGTGGGTCAGCGCCTGGGAGCCGATGCCGCATGGGAGCGAGCCGTTCCTGACGGAAGGGTGGAAGGTTTCCCGGATCATGCCGGCCGGCGACATCACGCAGGTGCGGCATATCGGTTTTCTTGAGGATGCCGGTTGGGAACCCGCCGCCGCGGACGGATGGAAATTCGTGAATATCAATGCCCTGCGCCCGCAGTCCGGGCTCGTCTATTTGGCCCGGCATGTGCAGGTAACGGAGGATTGTGAGCGCATTCTGCACGTCGGGCATGACGGCGGTGTGCATGTTTTTGTGGACGGCCAACCGGTCGCCGCGACACCGGGAACGGTCAGCCCGTCGCCCATGAGCCGGACAAAGGTGCGGGTTGCGCTGACGCAGGGCGAACACGAGATCAGCATTGCGCTGGATCGGGACAACGGAAAAGGGAACGGGATTTGTGTCAGCCTGCAGAAGCCTTCGGAGGCGATGTGCGGCAGCACGTGCGCGTGCAACGGCGGGGTTTCGGAATCGCCGTTCTATGTGCCGTGGTATGCCGCACACTTCGAGGATTTGGCGACGGTCGCCGGGCACTGGCGGCTCCATTACGACCGGCTGCGAGCTGCCAGCGCCGCGTTCCGTGACTGCTTCTACGACACGACGTTGCCGGTCGAGGTGGTCGAGTCGGTCGCCGCGAATCTCGCGATCATCAAGTCGCCGACGGTTCTGCGTCAGGCGGACGGCCGGCTCTGGGGGTGGGAGGGGTGCCATTCCGGTAGCGGCTGTTGCCATGGAACCTGCACACACGTGTGGAACTATGCTCAAGCTATTCCGCACCTTTTCCCTGCGCTCGAGCGCACGCTGCGCGAGACCGAGTTCCTCGTGACCCAGGATGCGCGCGGGCATCAGAATTTCCGCGCCTTGCTGCCCATCCGTACGCCGGACCATCAGTTCCATGCTGCCGCGGACGGCCAGCTTGGCGGCCTGATGAAGCTGCACCGCGAGTGGCGGATCAGCGGCGACACGGGGTGGATGAAGAAGCTTTGGCCTGCGGCGAAGCAGAGCCTTGACTATTGCATCGGAGTCTGGGATCCCGACCGTACCGGCACGCTGGTCGAGCCGCATCACAACACCTACGACATCGAGTTCTGGGGCGCGGACGGGATGTGCACCAGCTTTTACTTGGGCGCGCTGGCCGCTGCCATCGCCATGGGCCGGGTCTGTGGCGAAGATGTGGCGAGGTACGAGGAGCTGCTGGCCAAGGGGCGCAAGGCGATCGCCACGACGCTCTGGAACGGTGCCTGGTTTTTCCAGAAGGTTCAATGGAAGGAGCTGCGTGCGGGAGATCCGCTCAAGAACCCCTCCATGGGCGGCGGCTATTCGGCCGAGGCGCTGGCCATTCTGAAGCGCGAGGGACCAAAATACCAGTACGGCACGGGGTGTCTCGCCGATGGCGTGTTAGGCGACTGGATCGCACGCTGCTGCGGGGTGGGGCCGGTGGTCAACGAAAAGAAGACGGCCAGGCACCTGGCCTCGGTCTTCAAGCATAACTTCCGCGAATCGCTGCACGATCATGCCAATCCGCAGCGGCCGGGCTATGCGTTCGGGCAGGAGAGCGGGTTGCTGCTCTGCACCTGGCCCAAGGGCGACAAGCTCTCGCTGCCGTTCCCGTACTCCAACGAGGTCTGGACCGGCTTCGAGTACGATGTGGCGTCGCACCTGATCATGACCGGCCAGGTCAAGGAGGGGCTGGCGATCGTGCGCGCAGTGCGCAAGCGTCACGATGGCCAGTGGCGCAATCCGTTCGACGAGTACGAGTGTGGGCATTGGTATGCGCGGGCGATGTCGAGTTATGGGCTGTTGCAGGCCCTGAGTGGTGCGCGCTACGATGCCGTGGAGCAGGTGCTGTATCTGGATCCCAAGGTCAAGGGCGATTTCCGCGCGTTCCTCTGCACCGCGACCGGCTATGGTACGGTGGGGGTGCGCAAGGGCAACCCCTTCGTGGAGGTGGCGAGCGGGACGATCGCGGTGAAACGCATCGCATATAAACGCTGATTTCGCTACCGCTCGTCAAGGCGACCCTTATGAAAAACCCGATGGACAGGCAATTGGAGAAGCGACTCTCGGATCGCGCCGTGGCGATCGGCCGGGAAGGCGAGGTTGCAGCCTTCGCCGAGTTGCTGGAGCTGTTGAGGTCGTCTTCGGCCAATGTCCGGAGGTTGTCGGCCTCGGCACTCGGCAAGCTAGCTTGGCTGGGCGTGGACCAGGCCGCCGCCGTGGCCGCGCTGGCGCCGGTGGCGCGGCGGGATGCGCATGCGCAGACCCGCCAGTATGCCATTAAGGCGCTGAAAGCCTATGGGGCGGCAGCGGAGCCCTGCTTGCACGACCTGCGCGACATGGCGGCCAACGCGGCAGAGAAAGACTACATCCGGCGAGACGCTGTGGCGGCCGTAGAGCACATCGAGGAAGTACTTCGCATTGCGGCCGCTGCGGCCGTGCACAAGTGCCAGCGTTGCAGCGCAGCGGTCTCTGCAGACGAATACGCACGATCGCAGGCTTCCTTCCAGCGCCCGTTTTGCGACCGGTGCTTCGACGAGGTCTTTCTCGAACGCCGCAACTTCGAGACCCGGGTCGAGCTGGCCAAGACCATCGAGGCGGCTGACGGGACAGTCGTGCAATCGGCAGGGGAGCGCCAGATCGCCGAGTGGCTGGCCGTGCACGGTGTGGCATACCGGTATGACGCTAAGTTCCGGATCATCGGCGAGTTTCAGATCCGCCCCGACTTCTACCTGCCCGAACTCGACGTGTATATCGAGTATTGGGGCCTCAACACGCCCCAGTACAAGATGAGCATGTGCCAGAAACAGGCCCTCTACCAGCAGGAGGGCAAACGCCTGATTTCGGTCTATCCCAAGGATCTGCGCGTTTTGGGGCGTCTCCTCTCGGATAAGCTGCAGACCTTCGGTTTCTCCGTGCAGCCGGCATCGACCCGCGCAGCGAAGTCCGCCCCTCCTGTCGTGATCTGGCCCCTCGCCACGCTCTCCCGCCCACCCGCCACCTTTCCTGCACCGGCGTTTTCGGCGCCGGGTGTGCGTGCGCTCTTCTACGAGAGCGTGTCGTGCCAGGGTAAGCCAACGCGCGTGTTCGCGTGGCTGGGCGTGCCTGAGGTGCCCGCGGGCCAGACCTGTCCGGGGGTGGTGCTGCTGCACGGCGGCGGCGGCACGGCCATGGACGAGTGGGTGCGCTTGTGGAACACCCGCGGCTATGCGGCAATTGCCATGGATCAGTGCGGGTGCGTGCCGGGGGCGCCGGAGACCCGGCAGTTTGGCACACACGCGCGCCACGACTTCAGCGGCCCGTCCGGTTGGGATGACTCCTTCGACCGAACCGCCGACCCCATCGAAGACCAGTGGCCCTATCATGCCGTGGCCGCGGCCATCGCCGGCCATTCGCTGCTGGCTGCCCAGCCGGGCGTGGACGCCGGGCGCATCGGTATTACGGGCATCTCCTGGGGCGGATACGCGACCTGTATTGTGGCAGCCATCGATCCGCGGCTGCGGGGCGCCGTGCCGGTCTACGGCTGCGGGTTCCTCGGGCACGACTCGGGCTGGAGTGACGGCCCCTTCCTCACGCGTTCCGCTGAACAGGTGCGGCGCTGGCTCGACCTCTGGGATCCGTCGAATTACCTGCCGAGCGTAGCGTTGCCCATGTGTTGGGTCAGCGGCACGAATGACGCGCCCTATCCGCTTTCTATCCTGCAGAAATCGTATCAACTGCCCACCGGTCCGCGGTCGCTTTGTATCCGGGTCGAGATGGGGCACAGCCACCCGGATGGCTGGAGGCCGGAGGAAATTGGTGTCTTCATGGACAGCGTTTTGCGCGGGGGCGAGCCGCTGCCGCGCCTGCGCGACCAGGGGCGCGACGGATCGAAGGTATGGGCGGTCTGTGAGAGCACGCGGCCGATCACGAAGGCGGAGCTCTGTGTCACGCGCGCCCTCGGCCACTGGGTTGATCGCAAGTGGAATATCCACCCGGCGCGCTTCGATGCTGCCACGGGTCGCATCGAGGCTGATCTGCCGCCACGTGCAACCACGTGGTTCCTGAATGTTTTTGATGATCGTAACTGTGTTGCGAGTACGCCGCACGAGGAATGGAGCAATTATGAACGCACGAGAACGCATGTTGGCGGCCATCCATCATCAGCCGGTGGACCGGATCCCCACGGACATCTGGGCAACCGGAGAGGTGTGGGCGAAACTCCGTAATCATTTCGGCGAAGGCATTGACATCAACAAGGAGCTGCACATCGACGGCTTCGGATGGACCGGTCCGGCCTACATCGGTCCGACGCTGCCGGTGGTGGGCGAAGGTGAGTCTGTGGATTTCTGGGGCATCCGCAATCGGCGTGTGCCGCACGAGGGCGGCGCTTACGATGAGCAGTGCTTCTATCCGCTTGGCGCCGCGGAAACCCTTGATGACCTGAAGAAGTATGTCTGGCCGAAGGCCGAGTGGTTTGACTATTCCGGCATGCGTGCGTATGCGGTGGAGGCGCGCAAGACCCACGCCGTGCAGTGCGGCTACATGGCGCCCTTCTATTTTCACAACCTGCTCCGGGGCCTTGAGCAGTCGCTGATTGACCCGCTGCTGGATCCGGAATTCACGCACTATCTCCTGGGTCGGCTTTCGGACTTCTTTTATGAGCAGCACCGGCAGATGTTCAAAGCCTGCGAAGGGCTGATAGACGTGGCCCAGGTGACGGATGATCTGGGCAGCCAGGCGGGTCCTCTGATCAGCCTGGAGCTGTACAAGGAGTTCTACGCGCCGCACCACAAGCGGTTCATTGATCTCTGCCACGAGTTTGGGGTCAAGGTCTTCCACCATGACGACGGTAGTTGCCGGCCGTTCCTGCCGCTGCTGGTGGAGATGGGAATCGACATCCTGAACCCGGTCCAGTGGCTCTGTCCCGGCATGGACATGAAGGAATTGAAGGCCGAGTTTGGAAAGAAGATCTGTTTCCATGGCGCGATTGAGAATCAGCGCATCCTGCCTTTCGGCACGCCGGAAGAGGTGCGCGCCGAGGTGCGGCATTGCATCGATGCGCTGGCCAGCGATGGCACCGGCTATATCCTGGCGCCCTGTCACAACTTGCAGGTGAATACGCCGGTGGAGAACATCATCGCCATGTACGACGAGGCTTGGAAGTACGGGAAGGATATACGATGAGTACGACATGCATGACGGATTTGATAGCTGGCACTGTTTACGCCCGTTGCGAGAACCGGTTCTGGTTGGCGCGCCTGTGCGGCATGTTGCTGGGGCGGCAGGGCGAGGAGAGCGATCAGGGGTTTGCGCAAGGTGTGGCGCTGCTGAAGGTGGATGGGCAGCCCTTTGAGGCCGGGCAGCTCGTGCTCGACAAGGTTGAGGAGTCGTCTGCCGTCGTGCGCTGCGAATGGAAGGTAGGCCAGACGGGACTCCGTCTGACGACCGTCTGGCAGGGCGATCCCGCGACCGGGGTGGTCAGTCGGCGCGACACCCTGTGCAACGCCGGGGAGAAGCCAGTGGTGCTGTCGCGCTGCCTGGCGCGGTTCGCGCTGTCATCGGTCAGTTACGAGTGCTACACCCAGGCCAGCAGTTGGTGTCGCGAGAACCAGGGGGCGTGGCATCCGCTGCACGTCGGCCTGCGCCTGAACCATATCTCCGGGCGCCCCACGGAAGGCTTCACCCCCTATCTGGGCCTTCGCACCGTGGACGGCGGCCAAGGCCTGGCCTGCCATATCCTGCCGTGCGGCAACTGGACCATCCGGGTGTATCCCAACATTCCCTATACGGTGGTTGAACTAGGGCTGGCCGACGAAAACCTGAACCGCACGCTGAAGCCCGGCGAGTCCTTCGCGCTGCCGGAGATCCTGTTTCAGTCCCTGCCGCAGGGCGAGGTCCATCTGGCTGCACCGGCGTTGCACCGGTACTTGGTGATGGGCCGGCTGCGCGATGCGAAACCGGAAGCGCCGTTCGTCTATAACTCGTGGTTCGATCAGCATGAGGTGCTCGAAGTGCCGCGCTTGCGACGGCAGCTCGCTGCCGCGAAGGAGGCGGGGTGCGAGGTATTTGTGGTTGACGCCGGCTGGTATGGCGCCGGTGAGGGCGGCTGGGGCGAGCAGACCGGCGACTGGCGCGAGAAGCACAACGGCGCTTTTTTTGGCCGCATGAGCGAGTTCGCGGACGAGGTACGCGCTGCGGGGCTCGGCTTTGGCTTGTGGATGGAACCGGAGAAATATGGGCCAAGGGCGCCGATTCGTGGCGAGCATCCGGAGTGGTTTATCCCGGTCGGTGACTCAGCTCGTCTTGATTTGACGTTGCCGGTGGCCCGCGCTTGGTTGCGCGGCGAGATCGGGCGGCTGGTGGAAACGTATCGCCTCGCCTGGATGAAGGTGGATTTCAATTTCCGGCTCGATCCCGACGCCTCGGGCGCGGAGCTGGCCGACTACACGGGCGCCTGGTACGGCCTGCTCGACGAGGTTCGCGCGGCCTACCCGGCCACCTTCTTCGAGGGGTGTTCCAGTGGCGCCATGCGCGGCGATCTGGAGACTCTCTGTCATTTTGACGGCCATTTCCTGAGTGACACGTCGAATCCGACCGATATGCTCCGGCTTCTGCAGGGCGCGTGGCTGCGGCTGCCGCCCGGCCGGATCACGATCTGGTGCGTGCTCCGTTCCGCCTCGCACATTGTGCCGGGCTGGGGCACTTCTGTGGAAAACGCGCCGTCCGTGATCCTGGTGCCTTGCGGTGCGGGTTGGTGGGATATGGAGCGGGCGGATCTGGATCTTTCCCTGGTGGACGGGATGGCGAGCATGATGGGGCTCGGCGGTGACCTGGCTGGCCTTACGCCGGAGCAACTGAAACGTGTCGCCGAGGCGATTGCGTTCTACAAGCCGTGGCGCTCCTTCATAGCCCGTGCGGCCGGTCATCTACTGACACCGCCCGCGCCGATCGAACAACGCGATGGCTGGGTCGGGTTCCAACTCCAGAGTCCCGGAGACGACGTCAGTCTGGTGTTCGTCTACCGGCTTGGAAATGTCGGGGCGCCCCCGTCGCTCTGTCCGGTCGGACTTGACGCCGCGAAGCGCTATGCCGTAGAGATCGGGTTTGGCGGCGAGAAGAAGACGGTATCCATTGATGGCGAGAGTCTTCTGCGCGAGGGTCTCTCCGCGCCCCAGTTTGGGATCGTGCACCGGCGCGCTTCGGTGTTTGTGATCCGGCCACATGGGGGACAACATTCGATATGAGTAGCAGGAACGCGATACGGCTGATCGAGCCACGCAGCGGGGCGGTGACGAGGCCGATGCAGAAATACCATCTGGTTGCGTATGCCGACAAACGCCGGCAGCATGTCCGGCCTTCCGACAAGACGGATTGGTGGCGGCCGGTCGACCGGAATGGGGTTGTCTCGATAGACAACGATAAGAGCCGCCCCTCGCCCGTGCGTTTTGTCTGGACGGTCGAACGCGGGACGGGCGCGTGCGATCTGCTGATCTCACGAAACCGCGATTTTCAGGATGCGCTCGTCGTCCGAGGCGTGATCGGCGGGCAATGCGAGGTGTTCCATCTGCACATCGGCACCCGCTATTACTGGAAGGTGACGGCGCGGGACGCGGACGGCAGGGAAGTCGAATCGGCCGTTCGCTCCTTCGTGACGCATGACGCTCCACCGCGCTGGATCTGGGTGCCGGAGATCACCAATGTGCGCGACATGGGGGGCTGGCCGCTACCCAGCGGAAACCGCCGCGTGCGGCAAGGCATGCTTTACCGCTCCTCGGAGATGAACAGCCACGTCACCCTCACCCAGGCGGGTGAGCGATTGCTCGTGCACGAACTGAAGATCCGAACGGACCTCGATTTACGGCGCGCTCCGGAAGAGGTCAAGTCTGTGCTGGACGCTTCCCATGTCGAATGGGTGAATATCCCCATCGGTCCGTATGGGAGCATCGTGGATGACAACTCGCGCGACGCGTATCGGCGCGTATTCGCATTACTGGCGCAGGAAAGCCGCTATCCGATTCTCTTCCATTGCTGGGGTGGGGCGGACAGGGGCGGAACCTTGGCGTTTCTCATTCACGGCCTGCTGGGCGTGAAACTGCCGGACCTGGCACATGATTACGAGTTGACGTCCCTGTCCGTGTGGGGGCCGCGGTCGCAAGCCTCAGCGGAGTTCAAGGCGTTGCGAGCCGCGCTGCGTCCCTTCGGACAGCGTGCGAATGATATCAAAGGCCAGGTCGAAGGCTATCTTCGCGCGATCGGTGTCACCGCCAGGGACATCGCGGCCATTCGCGCACAGTTGACGCTACATGCAGGCGGAAGAAGATGCTATACTGCTCGACCTCGCCGACGCTGTGGCGCGGAAGGTGGGGGAGAGAAGTGAGCATGTGTGAGTGTGTGAGTGTGTGAGTGTGTGAGTGAGTGGGAGATGTCTCGGTGGAAATCAACAAAGGAGCACGATGAACCGTAAGCAGATCGAGAGTTTCAATAATCCAGGCAACGAATATCGCGGCGCCCCTTTTTGGGCGTGGAATGGCAAGCTGGAGCCACAGGAGCTGCGCCGCCAGATCCAGATCATGCACCGCATGGGGCTGGGCGGGTTCTTTATGCATTCCCGCGTCGGCCTCGACACGGCCTACCTCTCACCGGAGTGGTTCGCCTGCGTGGATGTCTGCGTGGACGAGGCCAAAAAGCTCGGGATGGGCGCTTGGCTTTACGACGAGGATCGCTGGCCTTCCGGCGCGGCGGGCGGGTTGGTGACGAAAAATCCCAAGTATCGGCTGCGCTCGGCCATGATCAAGGCGCTCGACACCGCCAAGGGGTTCAAGTGGACGCCGGACACGCTTGGCGCCTTTGTGGCCAAGATCGACGGTTACGTGGCCCGCAACGTGCGCCAGGTGCCGCGCAATACCCGCCCGCCCGCGTTGGCCGATGGCGAGAAACTCGTGACGTTTGTCGTTGAACTCCAGCCCTGCAACAACTGGTTTAACGGCTACACCTATCTCGACACCCTCAGCCACGAGGCCGTGAAGAAGTTTATCAAGGTCACGCACGAAGCCTATCGCAAACGCTGCGGCAAGGAGTTCGGCAAGACCATCCCCGGGATGTTCACCGACGAGCCCAACTATGGGTACGTGCTGGGATACGATTGCAACACCGGAAATCCCGGCGGCCTTCCCTGGACCGGCCGTCTGCTTGCCGCGTTCAAGAAGCGCTACGGCTACGACCTTGCTCCCCACCTGATGGAGGTGGTCTTCGACGTTGAAGGCCAGGCCATGACGCCGGCCCGCTACCACTACCACGACTGTATCACGCACCTCTATGTGGATGCCTTCTGCCGCCAGATCGGCGAATGGTGCGCGAAGAACAAGATGCTCTTCACGGGTCACCAGCTAGAAGAGGATTCGCTCTCCAGTCAGACCAACACGGTCGGGAGTTGCATGCGGACCTACGAGTACATGCAGGCGCCGGGCATGGACCTGCTTACGGAGCACTGGCGCGTGTTCAACACGGCCAAGCAGGTCACGTCCGCCGCCCATCAGTTCGGCGCCAAGTGGCGGCTGACCGAGACCTATGGCTGCACCGGCTGGGACTTCCCGTTTGCCGGACACAAGGCGCTCGGCGACTGGCAGGTGGCCATGGGGATCAACCTGCGCTGCCAGCACCTCTCCTGGTACACCATGTCCGGCGAAGCCAAGCGCGACTACCCGGCAGCCATCTTCTATCAATCGCCCTGGTGGGAGCTTTATCCGAAGGTCGAAGACTACTTTGCCCGCATCCATGCCGTGATGACCCAGGGGGAGGAAGTACGCGACCTGCTGGTGATCCATCCGGTGGAGAGCATGTGGATGCTGGCCCGGTCCGGCTGGCGGGGCAATCCGGAAACGCATGCGCTCGACAACGCCAGCGTGAAGGTGACTGATTTTCTGCTGGCGGCGCACGTGGACTTCGATTTCGGCGACGAGGAGCTCATGTCGCGCCATGCCGCCGTGGCCAAGGCCGGTGGCGCGCCGGTGCTGCGCGTGGCCAAGGCCCGCTACAAGGCGGTGCTAGTGCCGCCCATGAAGACCCTGCGGCGCAGCACGCTTGATCTACTCAAGAAATTCAAGGCGGGGGGCGGCATCGTGACGTTCGTTGGCGAGATTGCCGCGGCCATCGAGGGCGTACCCTCGGACGATGTGAAGGCGTTTGCCGCCACGTGCCCGCACACGCCGGAGATCGGAGCGGCCATGATTGCGCCCGTGGAGTCGGCGCGGCGTGTTGCGATTGCCGGTCCGGACGGATGCGAGATTGGCGCGGCGCTCTATCTGCTGCGCGAGGACAAGGACGCCTTCTATCTATTCGTCTGCAATACCGGCGAGGATTTTGTGAATGCCGCCTGCGGGCAGATGGGGCAGCCGCTGGCCCGCGACCGCAAGCTGGCGTTTGGCGACGTGCGCATCCGCGGCTTCCAGGGATGTGCCGGAATGCCGCTGGAGTTGCACCCCGAGAACACCGCGATCGTGAAGGCCGATGCTGCGCGATCAGGCGACGGGTGGGAGATCCGAACCGCGTTGCCGGCACTCGGCAGCCGGATGTTCGTGATTCCGAAGAAAGCCTCGGCGGTGGCGGCGGCTGAGCGGCCCGTAGCGCTGCAGACAGTGCGCACCCAAAAACTAGCTGACAAGAGATGGCGCATCACGCTTTCGGAATGCTCCAATCTGGTGCTCGACCGGCCGCGCTATCGTATCGGTAAACGGGGGTGGCAGGATCACACCGAGATCCTGCGTGTGGATAAGGCCGTGCGCGATGTGCTCGGTCTGCAACACCGCGGCGGCAACATGGTGCAGCCCTGGGCGCGGGAGAAGTCGAAGACGCCGAAGTCCACGACGGTCACGCTGGCCTACACCTTTGATTGCCAGGCGCTGCCGTCCGGCGATCTCTTCCTGGCGCTGGAGGAGCCGCAGACGTTCCGCGTTTCGCTCAACGGCCAGGCGGTTTCCAATGCGGCAGAGAGCGGTTGGTGGGTGGATCGCTCCCTGCGCAAGCTGCCGTTGGATACCGCGTGCCTGAAACTGGGCGCGAATGAACTCGTGCTTGAATGCGACTATGTCGAGACGCATCCGGGTCTGGAGATCGTGTATCTGCTCGGGAACTTCGGCGCCGCAGTGAACGACACCGCCGTCGCCTTGACGGCGGCGCCGACGGCGCTCAAGATCGGTGACTGGGTGGAGCAGGGGCTGGCGTTCTACAGCGGCTCGGTGGCCTATCGGCGCACGCTGGACATGAAGCCGGCGGCCGGCGAAAAAATGTTTATCCGGGTGCCGGAGTATCGCGGCGTGGCGGTGCGTGTGCTGGTGAATGGCCAGACGGCGGGCGTCATCGGCTGGGAGCCGAACGAGGTGGAGATCACGGCGTTGCTCACCGGCGCTCCGGTCGAACTGGTAATCGAGGTCATCGGGCACCGGCGCAACTCGCACGGGCCTTTTCATATCAATGTGAAGTGGCCGTGGTGGACCGGTCCAAGCGAGTTCGTCTGCGGACCTGACCTCTGGTTCGAGGGGTATCAGTTGGTGCCCTGCGGGCTGATGGCGCCGCCGGTGGTGGAGGTGCGAAAGTAGCGTCCACCCTACCAGATCAGGCTGACCGGATAGCGCTTGAAGTTCTCGTCACACGTGCAGATGGCCATGTTCTCGACCATGGACTGGCAGATGATCAGACGATCAAACGGATCGCGGTGATGAAAGGGTAACTCAACGAGTGGATGCAGGTGTTGCGGTTCGAGGGGTAGGGTTCTGAACCCTTCGGCCGTGCGTTGCTTCATGAACAGATCCAGCGAATCGTCAAGGGTCAGTTTTCCGATGCTGCACTTGACGGCGATCTCCCACCAGGAGGCCATACTGACGTAGTTGACGGTTTCATCCGCTTCGATGGTCTGCCTGGCAAGAGAACTCAGCCGCGCATCTCCGGCTACGAACCAGAGCAGCGCGTGGGTGTCGAGCAGCACGTTCATGCTTCATACTCCGCCATGTCCGCCAGCGGGGCGTCAAAATCGGCGGCCATTTTCACGCGTCCCTTGGCGATGCCGAATGCCGGGCGTGCACCGTGGCGTATGGCAGGTCCCAGTTGGGCTACCGGTCGTCCACGCTTGGTGACGATGAACACAGTTCCATGCTGTGCCTTATCAAGTAAGGCTGCAAAATGTGTCTTGGCTGCAAATGAGCCAATGGTTTCTGTTTTCATGCAACTAGTTTAACAGACTAGTTGGGATATGCAACATCAGATTTATCGTATTCGCCTTGTACCCCCCTGCATCTCCTGCTAATCTTTTCGGTCCACGAAACGGTGGCGCGGGCACACGAAACAGCAATACGGAGTAAGCAATGTCATTACGCGGTGATTTCTGGACCTTCTCGGATGACGGCAAAGAGTTCTCTTTTACCAAGCGCGACCATAAGAATCCTTGGCGCAACTTGATCTTCACCGACCAGTTGAAGTCGAGTTTTACGCAAACGGGCGCTGGGGCGGTATTCGACCGGTCTCCCGCGAACGATAGCCTTTGCCCCGACAACAATCCGCGCCTCGTGGTCGTGCGCGATCAGGAGAACGGCGCCGTTTGGACCGTCAATGGCGTGGATTCGCCCAGGCAGCCCGCAGACTGGAAATGCACGCATGGCTTCGGCTATATGCGGCTGCACTCGAGAACCGCCGAGATTGCCGGGAGCGTGACCTATTTCGTGCCCGTGGACGAGACCACGGAGATTTGGCAGATCCGCCTGGAGAACACCGGCAACCGGCCACGCACGCTGCGCGTGTTTCCGTGCGTGCTCTGGCGATTCGGCATGGCGGGTTATGAGACGGGCTTCGATGATGTGTATTTTGCCGACAGCATGATCATCGGCAAATGCAATCACTGGCCGTTTGTTGACTACCGCAGCACCTACAACAAATTCGAGCGCACCTGGGATCGCGTGGGCTTCATGGCGTCGAGCCCGGCCCCGTCCGGCTTTGATTGCGTGCTGGAGACGTTTACAGGAGACGGGAGCTTCTCTGCCGGTGCCGAGGCCATCCAGGCCGGGAGTTGCCGGAACTCGATGCACAAGGGGTTGGATAGCTGCGGCGTGTTGCAACTGGACATCACCCTGGCGCCGGGTGCATCCGCAGACCTGGTCGTTCTGGTGGGCATGGCCAAGAATCCCTCCGATGCCGAGCGCATCCGGGCCACGTACGGAACGGTTGCTCAGGCGGATGCGGCGTTTGCCGCCTTGAAACAGTGGTGGACGGACTACCTGGGCCGGATGACCATCGAATTGCCGGACATGGAGATGACCCGCTTTGCCAACAACTGGCACCGCTACAACATGTTCACTCGGTATTACTCCCGGTTCGGCGTGCGCGACACGGCTCAGGACATGGGCGCGGTCACGGCGTATGATCCGGAGCGCGCCAGGGCGCGGCTGACCCTGGTCCTTGAAACGCAATTCAGCGATGGGTGCATGCGTCATGACGTCAATCTTCTCGGTTCGTTCCATCACCGCAGCATCAACTCCGACCTTCCGCTGTGGTTGACCTGGCTGACCGCCCGGCACATTCGCGAGACCGGCGACTATCGCTGGCTCGACCACACGTTCAGCTATGCGGATGGGGGCGAGGGAACCGTCTACGAGCATTGCGTGCGGGCGATCGACTACATCAGGCAGGAGAGCGGGCGGTTCGGACTTCCCCTCACCAAGTGCGGCGACTGGAACGACTGCCTGGTGGGGTCCGCCACCACCGGCGTCAGCGTCTGGATGGGATTGTTCTATCACCACAACCTGATGGATATGCATGAGCTGGCCATGCGCACGGGGCAGCCGGATGACGCGGCGCGGTTTCTCGCGCAGGCGCGCGCGCTGGCCGAGTCCATCAACACGCATTGCTGGGACGGCCGCTGGTACGTGCTGGCGTTTGATGATGACGGCGGCGTCATCGGCTCGAGCACGGAAGCGGAGGGCCGGATCTGGGTGAATCCGCAGACATGGGCGATTCTGTCCGGCGTCGCCCCGGCGGACCGGGCCCGGATGAGCATGGAGGCGGTCGAGGAACTGATGGACACGCCGGTGGGCATTCCCCTGATGGCACCGCCCTACACGAAGATTCAGAAGCGGATCGGCATGATCACGCGCTATGCCCCCGGCCATCACCACAACGGCAGCAGTTGGCACCACGCGGTGACCTGGGCCATGCTGGCGGAATGCCGGATCGGCCGCCAGGATCGCGCCTTGGAACTCTACAAAAAGCTGATTCCGGCCTACATGAGCCAGAAATGGGCCGAGCACACGGTCGAGCCTTATGTGTACGCCTCCTACACGAACACGGCGCCTTCCGGCCAGCTCGGTCGCACGGGCATCCCCTGGAACAGCGGCACCGTGTGCTGGATGTACCGGGTCCTGTTTGAGGGCTTTGCCGGGATCACTCCGGAATTCGACGGGCTGCGCGTGGATCCCCGGTTGCCCTCCATCTGGCCGAAGATCACCGTCAAGCGCCCGTACCGCGGCAGCGTCTACACGATCACGATCGAAGCACCCGATGGCGTCTCGAAGAGAGTGAAGGAACTGTACGTCGACGGCAAGCCGGTGGCCGGCAATCTGATCCCGATTCTGCCTCCCGGGCGCGAAGCCACCATCCGGGTCGTGGTCGGAGCGTAGTTGCAACGTTCATTTCCGCTTGCGTTGTCAAGATAAGCCGCTTATGATGTCGCCCGTATGAAACCAGTGCCAAAAGAAGTCACCGCTTATCTCGCGGCGATTGGACGCAAAGGCGGGGCGAAGAGTCGCCGTAACTTGTCCTCCGAAACCGCCCGCGACATGGTGCGTGTGCGCGAAGCGCGGCGGATGTTCAATCTGCCCACGCTTGTTGAGGAATACCGTGAGCGCTGCCTGTGGTTTCTGCGTCCGGACTATGTTCCGAAGACTACGTCGGAAATTATTGGAGTGCTCGATCTGATCGAACGATACGGCGACCGCGTCGGTTATGAACGAGCAGAGGAAATCAAAGCATGGCTATCACCCCATTCCAAAGCGGCATACTAAAACTGCTTGCTGTCCACCGGCGCGAGAAGGGCGAAAGTTACGTTGCCGGCGGCGTGGCGCTGAATCTTCTGCTCGACACGCCGCGACGGTCGAGGGATATCGATTTGTTTCATGACACCGGCGAAGCGCTGGCGGCCACCTGGGCATCGGACCGCGAGACGCTGAAGTCCGCGGGCTATGATGTGACAGCCCGGCGCGAAGCGATGTCATTCGTCGACGCAAGAGTTTCGAAAAGCGGCGAGAGCACGGCCATGCAGTGGACAAGAGATAGCGCCTACCGCTTCTTTCCGCTCATGGAGGATGCTCTTATGGGACTGACCCTTCACCCTTTTGACCTCGCGACGAACAAGGTGTTGGCCATGGTCGGGCGCGTGGAGGTCCGAGATTGGATCGATGTACTGAACTGCGACGAGCGCCTCCAACCCTTCGGCTACCTGATCTGGGCCGCCTGCGGAAAGGATCCTGGCTATAATCCCCGATCCCTTTTGGCGATTGCCGGTCGGCTGCACTACAGTCATGCAGAGGTGAACACGCTGGATTTTGAAGGCCAGCCCCCAGATGCCGTTGCGATGGGCCAGAAATGGCACCAAGCGCTTGATACCGCTGACGCGATCTGCCGCCTGCTGCCGGCCAAACAGATCGGAATGTGCGTCTTGTCGGAGAATAGCGAGTTGTATCGCGGCGACCCGAAAGCTCTTGCGGACTCGATGGAGAAGGAAACGATTTTGTTCCATAGCGGCCGAATCGGCGGCTCATGGCCCAGCGCAACTGGCGACGAGTCCTGACACTTCATAGCTGGAATCTATGAACTAACTCAGGATGCGCGAGGCAGAGCCGGCATAAAGCCTGCGCTCGTGTGTTCGCCGGAAAGGAACCGAACATGAACGAATCCAGTCAAGATGGGGTTCACTCGATGGTGCCGCGCGACCGGATGTCGCCGGCGGCCCGTAAGATTCGCGACACGTATGCCATCACGCCGGGCGCCCCGTTCCTGCAGAAGGAGTTCGGCTTCTACTGCCTGGACCGGTGGATTGGCGAAGGGCACCTTCCGAAAGACGACCCGTGGGGGCGGATGTGGGAGTTGTTTCAATACCAGAAGGGTAACGCCGGGTGCGGTCTGTGGGGCGCCGGCTGGTGCGAGGCGGATTTTGCGCCCACCTTCGAGGAGAAGGTGCTGGAAGACCGCGGCGACTACGAGCTGGTGCAGGATCATGCCGGCCGCGCGGTACTTTGCTTCAAGGGCCGTCGGAGTGGATTCATGCCAGAGTATGTGGATCACCCGGTCAAGGACATGAAGTCCTGGATCGAGACGTGCAAATGGAGGCTGGATCCTAAGACACCGTCACGCCGGGCCAAAATCGAAGAGCTCCGCCAAGGGGCCTTGATCGGCGCCGCAGAGGGACAGATCGTCACCCAACATGTCGCCGGCGGCTACATGTACCTGCGGAGCCTGATTGGGCCCGGCGACCTGCTCTACAAGTTCTACGACGAACCGGAACTGATCCATGACTGCATGCGGGCCTGGTTTGACGTGGCCGACACGGCGGCCGCACGCCATCAGGAGTTCGTGACTGTTGACGAACTCTTTTTTGGGGAAGATATCTGTTACAACCACGGCTCGCTCATTTCTCCGGACATGATCCGGGAATTCCTGTTTCCCTACTACCAGCAGCTTTACACCAACATCAAGCGCCGGAACATCGATAAGCGCCGGCATGTCTTCTTCCAGATCGATACGGACGGCTACTGCAATCCGGTTATTCCGCTTTATCGGGAGATTGGCGTGGATGTGATGAGTCCCTTCGAAGTGGCGTCCGGGTGCGATGTGGTCGAAATCGGCAAGCAATACCCCTGGCTGGTGATGTCGGGCGGGGTTGACAAGCGTGTGCTCGCGCAGGGGCCCAAGGCGATTGATGCGATGGTGGATCGCATCTTCCCGGCCATGCAGGCGCGCGGCGGCTATATACCAACCTGTGACCACGGTGTGCCGGAGGAAGTGAGTTTCGAAAACTACTTGCACTACCGCAAGCGCTGTCTCGAGTTCGCCTGACAGCGTGGTGGCCACAGGCTGCCAGGACTGAGGACCGTTGGTCCAGCAAGAGGATGACAATGAGTGATGCGGCTTACATAACAGGACCGTCGGGGCGGGGCCGCGCGATCCGTTCAACCATACGCCCCGGGATGCGAATCTGGGTTGCGGCTGTTGGCGGAATGATCTTGGCCGCGTCAATTGCCAGGAGCGAGGAACCCATGAAGCCAATTCGGATCACAGTGGAAGCCCGGGAACTGCACACGGTGGATCGCCGGCTCTTCGGTCAGTTCCTCGAACGGCCGAGCTGGGGCGAGACCGGGCCGGAGATCGCGGCCGGCACGAACGGGAATTTGTCGGCGGACGTCGTGGAGATGCTGCGCGCCATGCAAATCCCGATCGTGCGTTTCCCCGGCGGCACGGATGTGGACTACATGGACTGGAACGACATGGTGTCGAACGTCCCCGGCCGCGCGCCGGAGCGGCCGGTGTCCACGGGGCACCAGGGGCATAAGGTTACCAACCGCTTCGGTTACGATGAATACTTGCGCCTGGCTGCGGACCTCAAATGGGACAGCATTCTGGTTGTCAACTTCCTCGACGCGCTGGCGAAGAAGAAGCCGCTGGCCGAGGCGGCGCGGCACGCGGCGGGACTGGTCGCCTACGCGAATGCGCCGGTGGGCGCGAAGCTCCCTGACGGCATGCCAGACTGGCCGGCCCTGCGCGCGAAGAACGGGCACCCGGCGCCGTATGGCGTACAAATCTTCCAGATCGGCAACGAATGGTGGTGCGGCAAGTTCCCGCAGGAGGTAAAGAAGGCACTCGGTACGGACAAGGCCGACATGCTGCTCCCGTGGTATCGGGAGTGCCTGATCGCGTACGTGGATGCCATGCGCGCGGTGGATCCGAGCATCGAGTTCATTGCAGATGCCCAGACCGGGGTAGGCGTGGAGGCGCGACTGTATGCGGACACGGAGATCAAGAAGCGCATCCGCTATCTCACGCACCATTTCTATTCGCCATTTGGCAGCGTCATGGACGCGAAGCGGGATGGCAAGCCTGTGCCGCGCGAATCCATGAAGCCGTCTGACTGGTGGCTGGCCTGGGCCACCATGCCGGGCTTCTTCGACGACGCGGGTAACTGCCAGGGGTTCGGCAGCGGGTTGACCACCCACGGCTATGAAATCGCTTCGACTGAATGGAACTGGAACGGGTGGAGTGGCAAGGATGCAGTCAGTCTGGGTGACGGCCTGGACTGGCGTCATGCGGCCGCGATCGGCTGCGCCGGGTTTCTGAACGGTTTGCTGCGGCATGCCGACGTGATTCACATTGCGAACCAGTCCATGCTCGTGGGGCACTCCTGGGGGATCGCCGCCATCCGCGTGGATCCGACCGGGAAGATGCCCACGCACTACAACGCACAGGGCGCAGCGACGACCTTTTACAACCTGCACCATGGCGATCGCTTGCTGGCGCTACAAGCCGGGAACGTGCCGTTTACCAACCAACCCTATAGCATCAATTGGCCACATCCCCGGCCGCGGGTGACCCTGCTGGATGTGGTGGCAACCCGGAGCGACGAGGCCGTTTTCGTGCATGTCATCAACCGCGCTTTTGATAGCGATCTGGAGGCGGAACTGAATCTGGCCGCGCTGGCTCCGCCCGATGGGAAGGCCGTGCAACATGTACTTGAAGGGACGCCGGAAGATCAGGTGGCCACCCGGAAGGGTTGGATGACCGAACGCAGCCAGCCGGTCGTGATTGCCGACGGCCAGGTGCGCGTCACTTTTCCGCGGCGATCGGTGTCGATTGTGGAAATTCCGGTTCGATGACAGGCAGGAAAGCGACAGGGGTTTGTATGTGTACGCAGTACGAAGACCTGAAAGCCGGCCTCGCCCGCAGCTGGAACACATGGAACACGCGCAGCGTGCTCTCGCACGTGTTGCTGCCGGAAGCGTTTGCTATCAATCTCGGCCTTCGCCATCCGGTTGACGGTTGCTACCTGAAGGAGGCGCTCTTCGGCAAAGGCGGGAAGGACGAGGAGCATGTCCGCCCGGGGCCGCATGCGACGGACGGATCGTACACGGAAGTCAGCCTGGAATGGCGTGGCGTCAGGATGCGGGTGCAAAGCGCGGTCGAGGAGGGCGATCTGGTTCTGCTGGTTACGCCGGAGTCGGCGCACGCGCCAGCGCCGTTGCTGGTCCTGGAATCCGGGGTGCTCTGGAACCGGCCGGGCAGCCTGAAGCGCGTGGGCAACACGCTGCAGTGCAAAACCCCCTCGCGGACGATCCAGGTTTTCAGCGTCAATGAAACGGTCGAGGAATACAACATCCAGACGCAAGCCCCGTACCTGGCGATCCCGTTGGACAAGCCGGTGCTGGTGTCCACGGGCCGCGCACGCTCCGTCGACGAGATCCGCGTGATCGTGGAGCGGCGCCTGGAAGCCCTGCAGCAGGGGAAGCAGCGCTTCGGCGTGCTGGGTGCGGTATTTGAGCCGCTGCAGGCTTCGCTGGCGTGGGATACGATCTATGAGCCGCAGAAGGATCGCATTGTCTCGCCTGTCAGCCGGAACTGGAATCTCGGGGGCGGCGGCTACATGCTGTTCTGCTGGGACACGTACTTCGCGGCCGCCATGGCCGGGCTCGATAGCCGCGATCTGGCGTATTCCAACTTCATCGAGATCACCGGTGAAGCCGCGCCGGCCGGGTTCGTTCCGAACGACTCGCGCGGTTGCGGCTTCAAGTCGAATGACCGCTCGCAGCCGCCGGTCGGCTCCATGGCGCTGAAGATGCTGTACCGCAAATTCGGCGACCAGTGGCTGATTGAACAGCTCTTCCCGGCCCTGCTCCGGTGGAACCGGTGGTGGCCTGCTCACCGCGACACAGCCGGACTGCTCTGCTGGGGCTCCACGCCTTGCGCGCCTTCGATCCCAGGGCATTCCAACGCCTTCTCCAACACCCAGTTTGCCTCCATGTTGGAATCGGGCCTGGACAACTCGCCCATGTACGACGGGGTGCCCTTTGACACCGAAAGACACCAGATGGCGTTGGCCGACGTGGGGCTGACCTCGCTCTACGTGATGGATTGCGACTGCCTGGCTGATTGTGCGGCGATCATCGGCCGGACCGCGGATGAGCAGGAGTTGCGCGACCGGGCCGACCTATACCGAAAGAACCTGCAGCAGTTGTGGGATGACGACGCAGGGATGTTCCTGAACCGGCGTACCGACACTGGCGAACGTAGTCCGCGCATTTCGCCGACCAACTTCTACGCCTTGCTGGCCCGGGCTGCCACGCCGGAGCAGGCGCAGCGCATGATCACGGAGCATTTCTACAATCCCAAGAAGTTCTGGGGCGAGTGGATCATGCCCTCCATCAGCCGCGACGATCCGGCTTATGCCGATCAGATGTACTGGCGCGGCCGGATCTGGGCGCCCATGAACTTCCTGGTCTACCTCGGCATGCGGAACTATCCGCTGGACCAGGCCCGACGCGACCTCGTGGAGAAGTCCAAGGCGCTCATCCTGAAGGAGTGGCTGGAGAAGGGCCATGTCCACGAGAACTACAACGCGGATACCGGCGAGGGTTGCGACAAGACCACCAGCAGCGATGCCCTCTACCATTGGGGCGGCCTGCTGGGCTTTATGGCGTTGATTGAGGAAGGCTTCAGTCCGGGGGTGGAATAGAGGTACTCATGAACGCGACGATTCGACAGGAAGCGCAGCGGCTGCTGGCTGCGATGACACGTGACGAGAAGATTGATTTGATCCATGGCGTGGACGGGATGTGGACGCGCGGCGTGCCGCGCCTGGGTGTGCGCCGGCTGCACATGGCCGATGCCAGCATGGGACTGCGCGATGACGCAATCCCGGCCACGGCATTTCCCGCATTCATCGCCCTGGCAGCGACGTGGAACCGCGAGCGGGCCGCCGCCTACGGTCAGGCCGTGGCCGAGGAGTTCCGCGCCGCCGGT
>Ga0265594_1000987_pt1 | contig 22772 bp, 23 predicted proteins | sample saktaG_11_FD_190147 | JGI IMG/M metagenome (GOLD analysis project Ga0265594, IMG submission 190147) | Saline water microbial communities from Sakinaw Lake, British Columbia, Canada - sak_2011_5_24_80m | ecosystem: Environmental > Aquatic > Non-marine Saline and Alkaline > Saline ... | reverse complement strand
GTACAGGGGACGTAAAGACACGCTTCCCTTCCCGAGGCAGCCAGGAAGCTGGTATCACTTGACGAAGGTCCACGACACCTACAACATCATGTTCGCCTGCAAGATATGGCAGCTCCGGAGCACTGACATCATGCAGGGAGTCGTCCACGGCGTCGTGACCGACGACATGGTCAACGACGACCTGCTCACCAGGTTCGACTTCGACGAGGTCTGGGGCACAGCCCTGAACAGGTTCTGCGCCCAGGCGATAATAGGCCACGAGCTCACCCCCTACGGCAAGGGAGGACAGACCCGAGGCTACCTCGCCCTCAGGGACAGCATGCAGTGCCTGACCATCGCCATAGAGAACCCACCGGACGAGGGGGAGTACAGGGTCTTCAACCAGTTCGACGAGTGTTACTCTGTCAACAAGCTCGCCGAGTACGTGGTGAAGGTATCTAAGGAGTTCGGTCTGGACGCCAAGATATGGAACATTGAGAACCCGAGGCTCGAGGCCGAAGAGCACTACTACGAGCCTGACATGAAGCACCTGCCCAACCTAGGTTTCAAGCCCACGTACACCCTGGAGGACGAGCTACGGATCACGATCCCCAAGCTCATGGAATACAAGGACCGGATCGAAGCCAAGCGGCAGAGCATCATGCCCAAGATAAAATGGACCGCCTAACCTCCAACCATTTTTTATTATCAACGCCTAGTTATTGAGGGATATCTATGAGGGTAGCCGTGACCGGGGGTGCTGGGTACATCGGGTCCACGCTCGTCGTGAAGCTCCTTGAGCGGGGGGACACTGTGGTTTCGATGGACGATCAGAGCATAGGAGACTATAGTTATCTTAAGAAGCATGAACTTGGCAAGAAGACCGAGTGCGTTGTAGGAGACATCCGCGACCTTGAGCTGCTCGTCAAGGAGTGGGAGGGATGCGACGCCGTCGCCCACCTCGCGGCTCTGCCGGGGCTGGTAAGGTGCAACGAGCACCCGGAGGACGCCGTGTCCGTGAACGTCTACGGCACCTACCAGGTGATGGAAGCTGCCAGGAGACTGGACGTCGGGCGAGTCGTCTTCTGCTCCAGTGCATCCACCTACGGCGTCCCCGTCGAGATGCCCGTGACAGAGGAACATCCACAGCGCCCCCTCAACCTCTATGGCGTCACAAAGGTGGCGGGGGAACAGATAGTCAACACGTACTGGGACAACTACGACATAGAGACGGTGAACCTGAGGTTCGGGAACATCTACGGCGTCGGCGTTTTCACCCGCTGGGGCACCGTGATACCCAAGTTCGTGAACCAGGGGATGAGCGGCGACTCGTTGACGGTCTACGGAGACGGCGAGTACAGCAGGGACTTCGTCCACGTCCAAGACATCTCGGAGGCCATGATGCTCTCGCTCACCAAGGAGGGAATAGGAGGCGAGACCTTCAACGTCGGCGGCGAAACCCTGACTGTAAACCGGATCGCCGACATCGTCAAGGAGGAGATAGCCGCCGAGACCGGCGGCATGGTAGAGGCCGTGAACACCGCGCCCAGGCCCGGGGAGACCAAGAAGTTCAGCTACGACCTGACGAAGATACGCGGCGTGCTCGGTTTCGAGAACAGGTGGACCGTCAGGGAAGGGGTTAAGCAGCTCATCAAATATTGGCTCAGCGAAGGGGAGTAGACGACCATGACGGCCGCAGACGAGACCATGGTTTCAGCGGTCATCCCAGCCTACAACGAAGAGAAGACCATAGAGGCCGTCGTGAAGGGAGCCCTCTCCCACGTCGACGAAGTCCTGGTCGTGGACGACGGTAGCACCGACGACACGGCGCGCATAGCCGAGGAAGCCGGGGCAAGGGTTCTGAGGCAGCGGAACGCCGGCGTCCTGAAGGCAACGGAGCGGGGACTTAGAGAGGCGACATACGACATAGTCGTCACTCTGGACGCCGATGGGCAGCACGACCCCTCAGAGATACCGCGCCTCATCGAGCCGATCCTGAGAGGCGAGGCCGACCTGGTCATGGGGATACGACCCGAGTTGCCGTACCTGAGCGAGAGGATACTCACGTCGCTCACAAGCATAAGGGTGCCCATAGGGGACGCGAGCACAGGGTTCAGGGCTGTCAGACGAGAGATAGCCAGAGAGATGAGTCTACACGGAGCCTGCCTGTGCGGCACCTTCGTGTTAGAGGCCCATCGACGCGGCGCCCGCGTAGCCGGCGTCCCCATATCGATCAAAAGGCGGGAAGACGGCGAGAGAAGGATCCAGACGAGCCACTTCAGGCAGTTCTTCGCGGTGCTGTTGGACGTGCTGAAGGGTTAGGAAGGTATTTACGTTGATTGAAGTCAGTAAAGGGATTCAGGAAGTGACGGGATGAGTAAGGGAGTGACAGTATGGTTCACGGGTCTGCCTTGCAGCGGCAAGACGACCATAGCCGACAGGGTCGCCGAGGTACTCCGCGAGAAGGGGCACAAGGTCGAGCGCCTCGACGGCGACACCGTCCGCAAGAGCCTCACCAGCGACCTAGGCTTCAGCAAGGAGGACCGAGACGAGAATATAAAACGCGTGACCTTCGTCGCCAAGCTCCTAACCAGGAACGGCGTCAAAGTGTTGGCGACCTTCGTCTCGCCATACATAGAGAGGCGTAGGAAGAGCCGAGAGGAGATAGGCGAGTTCATGGAGGTCTATGTGAGGTGCCCCGTCGATGAGTGCATGAAGCGCGACGTCAAAGGCATGTACAGGAAGGCGCTGGCGGGCGAGATAACCGGCTTCACAGGTGTGGACGATCCATACGAGGAGCCGCCGAACCCCGAGCTCATACTGGACACGGACAAGGGGACGGTCGAGGAGAGCGTCCAGAAGGTCCTTGAAAAGATGGAGAGCCTACGCTACCTCCAGTAGAGCCCCTTGATCCGGGGTTTCAGGGAAGAAATGGGTTTGCGAAAGACTAGTCGACCACTATCATGGTGAGCGTGCTACGGACATGGTTAAGGCGCCTGATCTTCGTAGTGATGACGTCCTTGAGTTTCTGCATCGTGTCCGCTTCCAGACGTACGACGAAGTCGTAGACTCCGTAGACTCCGTAAACATCGTGTACTTCTGGGATCTCTTTTAGGGCTTTCTCGACCTCGGATCCTTCACCCAGATCAGTGTTGATCAGTACGAAGGCAATGCTCATACCTACACCTGTGTGAAAAGCTTTGTATCATCTTTTAACGTTTTCCAACGCGTGAAATGTTCAGACATTATTCTATATACTTGGGTCATCCGAGTGTTTGCTCGGCCCTCAATTAAAGGCAGGCTTATTCGTCGTTCGTCGATTTATTGTACGTCACAAGTTTTAATATGGTTTCTTCCCCTGCCGGTTATGAGCATTTTGAGTCTATACCGCCAAGTTTCAGTGATAGGGGCAGGGATGACGAGGTTCCACCACAGGCTCCACCAGGACAAGCAGGGGCGGGAGCTCTTCGTCGAGGCCGCGCTTGAGGCCGCGGAGTCTGTGGACAACGGCTTCGCCTTCGGCGACGCAGACGCCCTGTACCTCGGGTGCTTCAGCAGCGACATGTTCGAGCATCAGGGGCACACAGCCGCATTGATGGCCGACTGGCTCGGGATGAACCCGAAGCCGGCGTACAGGGTCGAGGACGCGTGCGCCAGCAGCGGCGTCGCCGTCAACGCGGGCATCCAAGCCATCGCGTCAGGCATGTACGACATGGTCATCGTGGGAGGGGTCGAGAAGATGAGGACCCTGGGCACGATGGAGGTGACGGACACACTCGCGTTGGCGTCGGACGCCAACTACGAGGCCGGCGTCGGCTTCACTTTCCCTGGGCTATACGCGGCCATCGCTTCAGCCCACTTCAGCAAGCATGGCTCGACGTGGGAGCAGCTCCAGCAGGTCGCCATCAAGAATCATGTGAACGGGAAGAAGAACCCCAAGGCCCAGTACCAGGAGACCATCAAGGAGATAGCCGACAAGCTGGGCGAGAGGAAGGGGATGAGCTTCCGGGACGAGATGGAGTTCCTCAACTCGCCGCTGAACCCCGTGGTCGCGAGCCCCCTCAGGCTGTTCGACTGCTGCCCGATATCTGACGGGGCAGCCGCCGTGATCCTCGCCGCGGACGATGTAGCCAAGAAGTACACCGACACCCCGGTGAGGGTCGCGGGGATCGGCCAGGCGTCGGACACCCTGGCGCTCCACGACCGAGATGACCTCACGTCCCTGAGAGCCACCGGCGTCGCCGCGAGGCAAGCCTACAAGATGGCTGGAGTCGAGCCGAGGAACATCGACACCGCCTGCGTCCACGACTGCTTCACCATCGCCGAGGTTGTCGCCACCGAGGACCTCGGGTTCTTCGCCAAGGGCGAGGGCGGTAAAGCGGCCTCGGAGGGAAGGACGGCGCTGGACGGGGAGATGCCCGTGAACCCCGACGGCGGGCTCAAGGCCAAGGGCCACCCCGTGGGAGCCACGGGCGCCGCGATGGTGTACGAGATGTTCAATCAGCTGCGGGGGCAAGCAGGCGAACACCAGGTCGCCGACGCAGAGGTCGGCATGGCCCACAACGTGGGGGCGGCGGGGGCCACCGTGTCGGTGCAGATATACAGGAGGTGCTGATATGACGGAGTACACTGTGAAGGCGTACAAGGATCACCTGATGAACGAGGAGCTCGTGGGCGTGGAGTGTAAGAGCTGCGGACACCTCATGCTGCCGCCGAGGCCGCTCTGCAACAAGTGCGGCTCGACGGACCTCGGGTGGAGACGGTACAACGGCGAGGGAACCGTCGCGGCGAAGACAGTGATAGCCGTCCCGCTGACCAGGTTCCAGGACAGGTGCCCATACGGGGTCGTCATCGTCACCCTGGACGAAGGAGTGAGTATAAGCGGCTACCTGCTTGACGAAAACGTGGACGTCGGTTCTAGGGTGGAGGCCGCCTACATGAAGGAGGAGGACGGTGCGGTCCTCGCCTTCAAGGCGGCTTAGCTACTCTCCCTTGAACTCAGGTCGTCTCCTCTCGTTGAAGGCAGTTATGCCTTCCATGAGGTCCCGGTAGTTCCACAGGTTGGAGAACTTGTCGGCCTCGGCGTTCGACGCGGCCTCAAGGTCCTCCAGGTTCACCAGCTTCTTCATCGCCGCCAACGCGAGGGGCGGGCCGTCTACGAGGGTCTTCACGAACTCCTGCACCTTTGCCTCGAACTCCTCCGCCGGGTAGACGGCGTTCACGAGGCCCGCCCTGAGCGCCTCCTCCGCGTTTAGGCGGCGGCTGGTCATCATCATCTCCGCGGCGAGGCTCTTGCCTATCAGCCTCGGCAGCATGTATGTTGCGCCCCAGCCGGTTATGAGCCCCAGGTTGACCTCGGGCTGCCCGAAGCTGGCTTTCTCCGACGCGAGCCTGAAGTCGCAGTGTATGGCGAGCTCGTTTCCGCCTCCTAGGCAGTAGCCGTTGACAGCCGCGACGACTGGTACGGGCGCCTCCATGATCTTCCTGTACGTGCTTTGACCTAGCCGGGACAGCTCACGTGCGCCTTCGACGCTCAGTTTGGGGAACTGTGAGATGTCGGCGCCGGCACAGAACGCCCTGTCCCCCGCCCCCTTGAACAGTATGCAGCGGACGGACTTGTCCGCGGCGGCCTCGTCCAGCGCCTCGCCGATCATCTCGAGCATCTCGGCGGTCATGCTGTTGAGCTTACCCGGCCTGTTGACGGTGACCGTGAGGACCCCGTCCTTCTTCTCCGTGAGTATGGGCTTCTCCTCGCCGAGCCCCATGCGCTTCATCTCGAAGGGGCCCCTCGGCAGGTTGGCGCCTAGCTTCATAGCCGTGTCCACGTCCTCCTCCGACGCGATCCCCTCCGCCACCACCTTCTCCGCCTCCTCGACGAAGAGCTTCAGGAGGAGCTTCACGTCGAAGCCCTCGGCCTGGTCCTCGGTTACGCTGGGCCGGGTCTCGTAGCTGTAGAAGCCTGCCCCTGTCTTGCGTCCAAGCTTCTTCGCCTCGTATAGCTCAGTCATCCTCGCGCATGGCGCGTAGTCGGGGCCTATGTTCTCCTCGAACACCTTGAGGATGTTGTAGACGATGTCCATGCCTATAAGGTCGCTGAGCATGAAGGGGCCGAGAGGCATCCCCGCCTTGTGCTGCATCGCGGCGTCGATCTGCTCCACGCCGTACTTGTCGAGGAGCTTCCCCGCCTCGTTGAGGTAGGTGACGAGAACCCTGTTAACTATGAACCCCGGGGCGTCCTTCCTCACCCAAACCGGGGTCTTCCCCATCCTCCGGGCCAACTCCTGTACTACCTTCACCGTCGCCTCCGACGTCTTCTCTCCCTGGTTGACCTCGACGAGCTTCATGATTGCGGGCGGGTTGAAGAAATGCATGCCGATGAACCGCTCCGGGTTCGGCACCGCCTCGGCTATCTTGGTTATGCTCAGGCTGCTGGTGTTGGACGCCAGTATGGCGTCCTTGGGCGCCTTCGACGCGGTCTCCGCCCATACCTTGTGCTTGATGTCCATTCTCTCGGGTATCGCCTCGACGACCAGCTGGGCGCCCTTCACCGCCTCATCGAGGTCCAGCGTGAACCTTATCCTGGCTAAGGCAGCGTCCATGTCCTCCTGGCTCATTCTGCCCCGGCTCACGAACCTGCTTAGGCTGTTCTTGACGCCGGCCTCGGCCTTGTCAAGGAACTCCTGGGTGATGTCCCTGACCGCCACGTCGTAGCCGGCCACGGCGGCTAACTGGGCTATGCCGTGGCCCATGACTCCGGCGCCGAGGACGGCCACCTTTTGAACCTTATCTGCCTCCATGATGCTTCAACTGGCTAATCTTGGCCTAGGTTTAAAGCATTTTTCCGAGGCAAAGACTATATTGGTATTAAAAGATAGTTGCGCCTTGAACCAGAATGAGGCAGATAGTGCTGCTAAAGGATATCCCGGACCTCACGGAGATCAAGCTGGACTCCCAGACCCGGGCGCCTATCATCGAGGGCGTTAAACGCAGGATCAGCGAGGTCGATAAGAGGGCGCTGGAGGCCGCGATCAGGCTCAAGGAGAAGGTGGGCGGCGAGGTGGTGGCCCTCTCCCTAGGGGACGACAAGACCAAGACGGCTCTCCTAGAGGCGCTCGCCATGGGCGCCGACGCGGTGTACATAGTCAACGAGCCTGAGCTCAAGGGAGTGGACACCAACGCCACCAGCAAGGTGCTTGAGGCCGCCGTCAAACATGCGGGAGACTATGATCTTATAGTCGCAGGCGAGATGACGCTGGACAGCCTGTCAAGCCAGATCGGGCCACGGCTAGCTCAGCTACTGGATCTCCCCCAGGTAACCTACGTGAAGGAGCTCGACGTAGCCGACGGCAAAGTCAGGGCAGTCAGGGACTTGGAGGACGTGGACGAGGTCGTCGAGGCGGCGCTGCCGGCCGTCGTGAGTGTGGTGAGGGAGATCAACGAGCCGCGCATCCCAAACCTCATGAGTATAATGCGAGCGAAGAAGAAGCCCCAGACGGTGTGGGGTCTCGGAGACATAGGGCTCGACGCCGCGGAGGTAAAGAGCCAGAGCTACGTCCAGATAACGAGCGTCTCCGCCCCAAAGGTAGAGCGTAAACAGATCAAGATCGAGGCCGAGACCGTGGAGGAGGCAGCCGCTAAGCTGGTCGAGGCCCTCATGCAGGAGGGGGTCCTCTAGTGTCGTTCTTGGTGTTCTCGGAGGACAGGGAGCTGGCTTTCCAGCTGCTGGGAAAGGCTAGGGAGCTGGCGGACAAGATGGGTTCGAAGGTCGCGGCGCTGGCAGCGGGATCAGACCCCATGGAGTACGTCAGACAGGGCGCGGACAAGGTCTACACGGTGAGCGGCCTAGGCGGGTTCAACGTTGAGCCCTACTGTGCCGCCGTGGTGGAGGCCGTGAAGGCGGCCAACCCGTCCACGGTGTTCATGGGGGCCACGAAGAGAGGCAAGGAGCTTGCGCCGCGGGTGGCTTCGTCACTAGGCGTCGGATGCATGAACGAGTGCAGCGGCGTGGAGCTGATGGACGGCAAGATAGTCGTGGAGCGGCTGACCTATGGAGGCTCCACCGTGGCTAAGGAGACGAGCACGAGCACCCCAACTGTTATCAGCTTCCCCCCTAGATGCTTCGAGAAGCTGGAGCCCGCGGAGAGGACGGGAGAGGTAGTGGAGCTAGAGGTGGATCTCCCGGAGCCCCGGGTCAAAGTTGTCGAGAGCCGCGAGAAACCCAAGAGCACGGCTGACCTTGAGAGTGCGTCAATAATAGTCTCCGCGGGCCGCGGTTTCAAGGCCAAGGAGGACCTGAGGTTGCTGGAGGAGATCGCTGAGATCCTAGGCGCCCAGATGGGGTGTACGAGGCCCATAAGCGCGGACCTGGGCTGGATGGACCAGTGGGTGGGCATCAGCGGCAAGAAGGTGAAGCCCAGCCTCTACGTGGCGTGCGGCGTCAGCGGCACCATCCAGCACGTCGCCGGCATCAGGGACAGCCAGATCATCGTCAGCATCAACAGCGACGAGGGCGCGGGCATCCACGGCATCAGCGACTACAGCCTCGTCGGCGACATCTACGAGGTGCTGCCCGCGCTGGCCAAGGCGCTCAGGGAAAGAGCCTAAGTTTTTTCACCATCCTCTACCATTTCTACCCATGGCTCATGGAGATGATGTTCTTCAGGCGATCAGAGACGCCGCCACGACGATCGTGGACTCCGGCTACGTGACCTGCCTCACTGGCGCCGGGATAAGCGTGGAGAGCGGCATCAGGCCGTTCAGGGGCCCCGGCGGACTCTGGACCGAGAAGGGAGAGCCCCCCATGGACGGGTACCAGAGGTTCCTCAGGGACCCCGCCTCCTACTGGGAGCGCCGCATGAGGAACTCCGGCGAGTTCGGCATAAGTATCATGGGGGCGAAGCCCAACCCAGGCCACGTCGCCTTGGCGGAGCTGGAGGAGATGGGCGTCCTGAGGACACTCATTACCCAGAACATCGATAACCTCCACCTTGCCGCCGGGAGCCGAAACGTGTTGGAGATTCACGGCAACGGCAGGTACCTCCGCTGCATAGAATGTCACACGAGGTGGAGAAACGAGGATTTCAGGGTGGAGGAGACTCCGCCCGCTTGCCCAGAGTGTGGTGGAGTCGTCAAGAGCGACACCGTGATGTTCGGTGAGCCCATACCGGGGCCCGTGCTCAACAGGTGCTTCGAGGAGGCGTCCAGGAGTGACTGCATGATCGTGGCGGGCACCAGCGCGACTGTGACCCCCGCCGCCAGCCTACCCGTGATGGTGAAGAGGAACGGCGGCAGGCTTACGGAGTTCAACCTGAGGCGGAGCGAGATAAGCCACATCTGCGACGTGAACGTGTACGCCCCGTCGGGGGAGAGCCTGCCGATACTCGTGGAGGAGATAAGGAGGCTAACCTAGCTTCTTCCGGGTCCAGTCGGCGAGTTCCTTGCAGGAGGGGAACCACACGTCCCCCTTATCTTTCAACCTCCTCATCGTGCTGGGGCTCGCTTTCAAATTTCTGTACAAAATGTAAAACCACCTGTGTGGAGCATTAGGTACTCATAGTTCCTTATTGTTGTCGTTAAACAATCATAATTCTACCGCAAACAATAAAAAAGCATGCGAAAATATATAGAAATCTTCGAATGAATCTATACGTATGACAACTAAACAAATTGAGGGATATTTAGCTTACATCGACTTACAAGGATTCTCAGAACTAATAAAAACAATAAAATTTAACGAAAAATTCCAAAAGTTCTACAACATTATTGAAGAGGCAATCAAAGTAGGTGGAACAGACATTTATTATACCTTTTTTTCAGACAGCATAGTTATTTATACAGAAGAACTGTCATCAAAAAAGTTTATAGAGATAGCGGGGATACTGTCTCAAGTAAACTATAACTTAACCGATAAATTAGAACTAGTAATCAGTGGTGGCTTATCTTGCGGAAATTTTTCTCTCCATGAGCATAAAAATAATGTAATTTTCGCTGGATCACCAATGGTGGATGCAGTTAAAATACAAGAAGCACAGAATTGGTTAGGAATAACTATTTCTCCAGAAGTAATTAAGAAAGAACCTGCATTTATAACAATGCTTTCATATCCTTTCTATCATATGAATATTGATTATCTAAATAAAGAATTATCGTATCCAGAAGTTCTATATTATGTTCAAGATTATGAGACAATACCTGTAAAATCACTAAATAACCAAGATGACTCAATAAGCGGTTTTATTATTGTCCCACAAATGCTAAATCCAAAAAATCCCTCAGAAGCAGCGCTGAATATATTATGTTATAAGGATGATTTATTATTAATGAAATATTATGCATCCACCTCACATGTTCAACAAAAATATCAAAATACAACCGATGTAATGTCCGCGTTGCATTTTAGGTATGATGATATCACCAGAAATTCAAAAGCCATTCATACCACATATTAATTGCATGTAAACACGAACATAAATTAAACTTATAATGGAGTTTCTCTTTTCCTGTTAAAGAGTCATTCCCTAATGGTGTGATAATACAAGCCCGATTAGTTGAAAGATGAATCCTAAAGCTGTTAAAATGAAGCCGATGCGATAATCACGAAGCCATTTATAATATATCTTGCGATACCATGGAGCGTATTTGATATATTGACGTTCTCCTCCCATCCCACCAGATGGGGGGTTGTGGTTTTTCTATTAAAAGTAATAGGAGTTGACCTATCGCATCTGTCATTAAACCTAATACCGAGCAAAAGTATGACATGATCTTTCTAATCTTTTTGAACATAAGAAGTTCTCTATTCTTTTACAATGGTGATAAGTTGGGTCTTTTCAGATCCCCTATGCTATGCTTCGCTCTGCTTTTCGCGTGCGCGTTTGGAGAGTTCCTCAAGAATGCCTACAACAAGTTCAATTTGAGGGAGATACTGATTCGTTGTCAGTAACTCATATTTTTGAGTCTCCGCTATCAATAACTTCAAAACATGTATTTTGTCTTGTGGATCAATCGATTTAGATTTATCGTGTATGCTCATGACGATCACGCGATCTTTCTATTGGTTTAATCAAACGCAATAGATCAGTCTCCCTAATAAATGAATATGAACAATTAGCTATAATACTAAAATACCCGTGGTATAGGGTTGGGATAGTCAACCAAGTGTGCGCGCCTACTCAGATGATCAGCATTTTCTTATGTTTGTTCTTTTACAACATTAATTGCGCGCGCAGAGGCACAAATAATTGAAAACATGTATAGTGCTTGGAATACGCAGAGAAGGATAAAATAAGGGTTAATCTAGGCTTAGGATACTAGGTATGCCATCGCGCCCAACCCCTCATACGAGGTCTACCTATCCCTATTCCTAAGATGCGTGATTATCCTAATTTCTTCCGTGTCCAATCCGCCAGCTCCCTACATGAAGGGAACCATACGTCACCTTTCTTTTCAGCCTCTGTGAGTAGTTTATCAAGCATTTTCAGCCTACTTATCCTCCCAATACACTGAGGATGGCACGTGAGACCAAAGTAGCGGCCCAGCTCATAGACGCCCTCAAACTCGGGCCTCCACATGTCATATACCTGCCCGGTGGTCATCCTGTTAGTCTCGAAGTGGGGCCAGTCGTCTAGCAGCCACTCCACGGGCAGCTCGACGAGCCCCGTATCCTTGCCGCGCCACCTGAGCATGTACGGCATGTCGTCGTCCATGAAGTTGCTGTCGTACCTGAACCCCAGCTCGACCACGAGGTCGAGGGTCCTGTCGCTTATCAGCCAGTACGGCGCCCTGAACCCCTCGGGCTTGACGCCGAGTCTCTCGAAGCTCGCCATGCTCTTCTCGAAGACGCCGCGCTCGCTCTCCCAGCTTAACTCGGCGAGCCGCTCGTGGAGGTAGCCGTGGGCGCCCATCTCGTGGCCCCTGCTCACTATCTCCTCGCAGCTCTCGGTGAAGTTGTCCACCGTCCACCCGGGGGTGAAGAACGTGGCCTTGATGCCGTGCCTGTCCAGCAGGTCCAGGATTCGGGGGATCGCCGTGTTCGGAGCGAACCTTCCTCGGCTCTGGGCGACGATGTCCAGAGGAGCCCTGCGCACCAAGGCGCTGTTGGAGTCGTAGTCGAAGCTTAACTGAACACAGCACCTGTAGCCATCTGGCCAGAAATCATTGTCAGACATGGTATAGAAGAAAGCCGTGGAATGTAAAAAACATGTGATCAGCCGCTAAAAAATCTGAAGTCCCTTGAAACCTGAGCCGTTTTTAGTCAGATCAGCGGAAAAACACGTATTTTTCTTCTTTTTCCATCCCTAAAGAAGATGCACTTTTAAGTACACTGCTGAAAATTGAATTGGATACTATGAGTCGAGACAACATAGTCTACATCGGCAGGAAGCCAGTCATGATTTACGTAATGGCTGTGCTGGCCACCTTCAACAACCAAGACACCGTCGAGATCAAGGCGAGGGGCAGGAGCATCAGCACAGCCGTCGACGTCGCCGAGATAGCCCGTAACAGGTACATCGACAACCTGGCGAAGCCCAAGATCACCATCGAAACGGAGAAGATCATGGACGGCGATGCTGTGAGGAACGTCTCATGCATGACCATAGAGCTGAGCAAGGAAGGAACAGAGGCCAAAGAACCTTTGAAGAAAGCGATGGCCCCAAAAGAGGAGTCAAAGCCTGTATCCGAGATCAAGTGAGTCGATAGAGCCACGGAGGAGAAGCTGTTGAGCGGAGGATACGACACGGTCACCAAGGTAGCCGGCTCAGACGCCGCGGTGTTGGCTGAGAAGACGACGCTAAGCGAGAAGCAGGCCGCGAAGCTCATCGAGGCAGCCAAGGGGCTCTAGACCGTTCAAGCGTAGAAACCCCTAAAACCTTCTACAGTGTCATTCAAACGATAAGAGTTGAAGGTTCTACAGCTTCACTGCTCGGAGTTCAGCTACAAGGTCACGAAGGAGACCCCAGTCGCGGAGCACCCCGCAAGCCCCAAGGAGGGCGAGTACGAGAACGCGTTGGTCTGTTTCACGTGCTTCGAGAAGAAGGACGTTGACAGAGAAGCGGAGATCATCGAGGCCTACGTCGAGAATATAAAGACTGACACGGGGCGAATAGGCTGCAAAAACGTGGTACTGTACCCCTACGCTCATCTTAGTCACGAGCTGGGCAGCCCTAGACGAGCGAAGAAGTTCCTCCGCGACCTGAAGGTTAGGCTGGATGCAGAGGAGCTGACGGTGCATAAGAGCCCCTTCGGCTGGTACAAGGCCTTCGGCCTCTACTGCAAGGGCCACCCCCTGGCGGAGGCCTACAGGGAGTACTAGGGCCAGACCTTCCCGGGGTTAATTATCCAGTTGGGGTCGAACGCTGCTTTTATCGCCTTCATGAGCTCCACCTGCCGGGCCCCGACCTCGCGCTCCAAGTAATGCCTCTTGGTGTACCCGAGTCCGTGTTCGCCTGACGCGGTTCCCCCCATCTCGTGGGACATGTCTATGAGGTCGCTGAGCGCCGCCTCCATGAGCTCGGGCCACGCCTCTATCGGTGTCTCATCCCGTTTGATTATGTTGTAGTGGAGGTTGCCGTCGCCGGCGTGTCCCAAGGGAACGAGGAGCACGCCGTGCTTCTCCCCTATGGCCTCGGCGCGCTCGATGTACTCGGGTATCCTGTTCCGGGGTACGCAGACGTCGGCCTCGTCCACGGTGTACAGGGCGATGTAGGCGTCGAAAACGGCCTTCCTGCCCTCCCAGATCTGCTGCTGCCTGCTAGCGGTGTCGGCTATGTAGGCGTCCACGGCCCCCATCTCGAGGCATATCTCGCCCGCCGTCTCCAGCTGCCTCTCCAGCTCTTCCTTGGTGTTGGCCTCCACAGCCACGAGGAGGTAGGCAGGGTGGATGTTGTCTGGCATCAGCTTCTTCTCGAGGTATTTCTCGACGGTGAGCACGGTATGCTGTGGCATGTACTCGAGGGCGAAGGGCAGTATCTTCTGGCGTATTATCTCCTTGACGGCGTTGGCCGCGTCGATGGTGGACGTGAAGGGGGCGTAGATGAGCGCCGTCAGCTTGGGCTGTGGGACGAGGCGCAGCGTGGCCTTGGTGACGACCCCGAGGGTCCCCTCGCTGCCTATGATGAGGTCGATGAGGCTGTAGCCTGTGCTGTCCTTGACGTTCTTGCCGCCCACCTTGATTACCTCGCCGTCGGCCAGGACTACCTCCAGGCCGTTGACGAAGTCCCTGGTTACGCCGTACTTTATGGCCCTCATTCCGCCCGCGTTCGTCGAGATGTTGCCGCCGATGCTCCCTGACTCCTGGCCTGGGTCGGGGGGGTAGTAGAGGCCCAGGGCCTCGGTGGCCTCGTGGATGTCGCTGATCAATGCCCCGGGCTCTACGGTGGCCATGAGGTTGTCCTCATCGATCTCTAGTATGCGGTTCATCCTTTCCAAGCTCAGGGCGATGCCCCTGAAGATCGGGTGGGAGGCCCCGCTCAGACCTGTGCGGGAGCCCTGAGGCGTAACCGGCACTATTTTCTCGTTGGCCAGCCTCAGCACCCTGGAGACCTCCTCCGTCGAGCCTGGCCGCACCACCAGCTGCGGCGGGTGGGGCTCCAGCGGGCTCTCGTCTACCGCGTGCTTCTCCAGGTCCTCTGGGCTGGAGGACACGTTCTCCTGTCCCACGATGGCCTCTATCTGCTTCCTAAGTTCAGGTGTTACTTCGTTGTACTCAGGCACGTCCACTGTGCTCCTTAATCTTCTCTATGAGACGGGGAATTACCTCATATAAATCCCCGACCACTCCGAGGCTGGAGATCTTGAAGATAGGAGCCTCCGGGTCCTTGTTCACGGCGATGATGACGTCGCTTGTCTTCATGCCAGCCTGGTGCTGGACGGCGCCGCTTATGCCGCACGCCATGTAGACCTGGGGCCGCACGGTCCTGCCGCTCAAACCCACCTGGTGCCTGTAGTCGATCCACCCCTCGTCAACCGTGGGCCGTGAAGCCCCGACCGCGGCTCCCAGGGTCTCGGCCAGCTCCCCGATCAACTCGAATCCCTTGGGGTCGCCCATTCCGAGGCCCCCCGAGACGATGAGATCGGCCTCGCTTATGCTCACCTGCTCCTTGGCCTCCTCGAAGCCCAGGACCTTGACCCTGTCCCTAACCTTAGACACGTCTACTGTTTTCTCCACTACGGAGCCCTTCGGGTGGTCTACCTTCACCGCTTCTGGGAACATCTTGTACCTGACGGTGGCCATCTGGGGCCTGCTGTTGGGTGTGACGATTGTGGCCATTATGTTTCCGCCGTAGGCGGGCCGCGTCTGTCTGAGTAGCCTCGTCTCGGGGTCGATGTCGAGGTATGTGCAGTCCGCGGTCAGCCCAGTTTGTAGCTTAGCGGACACCCTGGGCCCCAGGCTCCTGCCTAGACTCGTGGCTCCGATGAGGAATATGCTCGGCTTCTCCTCCTTGCAGCACCTCGCCAACAGGTCGGTGTAAGGATCGTCCCTGAAGTCAGCGAGCGCCGGGTCGTCGTACAGGAACACCTTGTCTGCTCCTCTCCTGACGAGCTCCTCGGCGCCGGCGCCCACACCGCTGCCGACGATGACGACGTAGACGGGCTCGGACAACTGGGCTGCTAGCTCCTGGGCCTTCCCCAGCAGCTCGTAGCTAACCGGGTGGACCCTTCCACCCCGTTGCTCTGCGTATATCATGACGCCCCGGTAATCCGAGAGGTCAACGGCTTCTGCTTCGCTCATCACGATGGCCCCGACGGGGCAGGCGTCGACACACTGGCCGCACGCCCGGCAGGCTTCGTTGATGACTGCTTTATCGTTCACCATGTCGATGGCGCCGAAGGGGCAGGCGTCCACGCATACGCCGCATCCAGTGCAGGCGTCAGTGACCTTCACAGGTACCTCGCCCATCTAGATCACCTTACACTCCTGCAGCTTCGCTAGGATGGCCTCCGCCAGCTCGTCAGGGGTCCCCTCGACGACCTCCCCGGCCTCGGGGACCTCGGGCTCAAACAACTTCACGACCCTGGTGAAGCTGCCTTCCAGCCCAATCTCATTGGGATCCATCTTGAGGTCGTTGTTGGTGATCTCCTTGATCTCGGCCTTCTTGGCCTTGAGGCGGCCCCTTAGGGTGGCCAGCCTCGGCTGATTGATGTCCTTGCCGACGGTGATGAGGAGAGGCAATGGGGCCTCGAGGGTCTCTACGCCCTCATCCATGTTCCTCTTCAGCACCACCCTGCCGTCGCCGATCTCCGTGATCTCGCTGACGTAGCAGACGTGAGGTATGTCCATGTGCTCCGCCATCTCTGGGCCCGTCTGCCCGGTGTCGCCGTCGGTGGTCTTCAGGCCACATATCACGAGGTCGTAGCCTCCCATCCTCTCGATGCACCTTGCCAGCGTGAGGCTGGTGGCCCAGGTATCCGCTCCCGCGAAGGCGCGGTCGGTGGCCAGCCACCCCTCGTCTGCGCCCATGGATATGGCGTCCCTGAGGGCGTCCGCCGCCCACGGTGGACCCATGGTTATTACCTTCACAACGCCCCCATGCTTCTCTTTGATGCGTAGCGCCTCCTCGATGGCGTACTCGTCGAAGGGGTTGATTATGGCTGCAACGCCTTCGCGTATGAGCCTCCCCGTCTCCTCGTCGAACTGCACCTCCGTCGTCTCCGGAACCTGCTTGATGGGGACGACGATGTTTAAGCCTTCACTCATCGGAATCTACCATTGATTGACTATGAAGGAAGACACCCACTATAAAAAAACGCGGTTCGCGTCGAACAGTTCTTCAACGGCAGCCGAAATAGTGTAGGCATGGAACTCGCGTCGGCGAAGCTCCTGGAAGAGAAAGGCGTCGACTATAGGGTCGTCGAGCTGACTGAGAGGGCCGTCACAGTTGAGGACGTGGTGAGGTACGCCAAGCACACGATAGACCCCGACGAGATATGTAAGACTATAATCCTCAAGGACAGGGGTGGCCGCATGCACGCGGTGTTTTTGAGGGGAGGAGACAGGATAGACTTCAAGAAGCTGCGGGGCCTCATAGGGAAGGCGAGCGTCGCGGTGCCTGACGAGGTGGATGAGGCTACGGGGTTTAAACCCGGTGCGGTGTGCCCCCTCACGTTGGATGTCCCGCTGTACATCGATGAACGCGTCTTCATGAAGGAGAGGATCAACTTCGGCTCGGGGAACCACCTCTATGGAATAGAGCTATCATCCAAGGACCTCGCCAAAGTCATAGATTTTAGGGTGGTTGACGCCGCGAAGGTGTGACCGAAGATTCTGATCTGATTCTGAAAAACCCTTTTATCGGCTCCTAAGGGTTCAGATTCTTGTGAGCGGCCAGCGTTCAGTCAGAGGGTTCCTGTCATTTATGCCTCTATACATCAAGGTCGGGTTAGGGGTCCTCTTCGTGTATCTCCTGTACCTGATTGAGAGAGCCGCATCGCTTCTGTCGGGTTAGCTGGTGAAGATGTCTGCTCAGGCGTTCACGGCACCGGCTTCAACCGTCTTCTGTACATAAAACCTTATAAAAAGTCATATTTATGACATACCGTAAAGAAAATAAAGAGCAGGCTCACACTATCAAGGAAAAGCCTGAGGAGCGCAGCCATGTCACCGAAGAAGACACCAACCAAGAAGGAACTACTGGAGCGGGTCGAGGAACTCGAGAACAAGCTAAAAGAGGCGGAGAGTAAAGCCGAGAAGCACCTGAGCCAGCTCAAGTACGCCAAGGCGGACCTGGAGAACATCCAGAAACAGAGGCAGAAACTGATGCAGGATTTCATGGACAGGGCCAACGGCGGCCTGCTCCAGCAGCTGCTGCCTCTGATGGACGAGGTTGAGATACTCGCCACGAGGGACGCGGAGAAGGAGAACCTCGTCCAAGGCATGGGGATGGTGTTGAAGAAGCTGCAGAAGGTCATGGAGTCCGAGGGAGTCCGCGTCATAGAGGCCGAGGGACACCCGTTCGACCCCTTCAAGCACGACGCCGTCATGGAGGTAGAGACCAGCGAGGAGCCCGACGGAGTCGTGCTGGAGGAGGTGCGAAGGGGCTACATGTATAAAGACCGGGTCCTCAGAGCTAGCATGGTGAAGGTGGCTCGAAGCCCCAAACAAAGTGAAGAGGAAAATCAAGATGAGTAACGAGACGAAGAGAGAGAAGATACTAGGCATCGACCTAGGGACTACAAACAGCGCGGCAGCTGTCATGATGGGGGGGAAACCCATGGTCATACCTTCCGCCGAAGGCCCGACGGTGGCCGGGAAGATGTTCCCGAGCGTCGTGGCGTTCACCAAGGAAGGACAGCTACTCGTGGGTGAGCCGGCGAGAAGACAGGCGGTAACCAACCCGGAGGGCACCATCAGGGAGGCGAAGCGCCAGATGGGCACCGACAGGAAGATCACCCTCCAAGGGAAGGACTACACGCCCCAGCAGATCAGCTCCTTCATACTCCAGAAGATACTGCGCGACACCGAGACCTACCTCGGCGAGAAGATGACCAAGGCCGTCATCACCGTGCCCGCCCACTTCAACGACAACCAGAGGCAGGCCACCATCGACGCCGGCGAGATCGCTGGGCTCAGCGTGACGAGGATCGTGAACGAGCCCACCGCCGCCGCCCTCGCCTACGGCCTGAACAAGAGCGACCAGGAGCTCAAGATACTGGTGTTCAGCTTCGGCGGCGGAACCAACGACACCACAATCATGGACTTCGGCGGAGGAGTCTTCGAGGTCCTCGCCACCAGCGGCGACACGCAGACAGGCGGAGCCGACGTTGACAAGGCCATCATGGACTACCTCGTCGCCGACTTCAGGAAGGACACCGGTATCGACCTAACCGGCGACCTCAAGGCCATGGCGAGGCTCAAGGAGGCGGCGGAGAAGGCCAAGATAGAGCTCAGCAACCTGCTGACCACCGACATCGACCTCCCCTACATCGCCATGAACGAGGGCGGCCCCCAGAACCTACACATCACCATGAACAGGGCGAGGCTCGAGCAGATAGCCATGCCCATAGTCAACAAGGTCAAGGAGCCCATAATGCGTACCATAAGGGACGCGGGGCTGTCCCCAGACAAGATCGATAGACTCGTCCTTTTCGGCGGCATGACGAAGATGCCCCTCGTTCAGAGAACCGTCGAAGAGCTTGTGGGCAAGAAGATGGAGAGAGGCATCGACCCCATGGAGTGCGTCGCCATAGGCGCCAGCATCCAGGGCGCGGTGCTCGCAGGCGAGATAGACGACATAGTGCTCCTCGACGTGACGCCCCTGAGCCTCGGGGTCGAGACCCTGGGCGCCGTCATGACGAAGGTTATAGACAGGAACACCACGATACCGACGAAGCAGACCAAGGTATTCAGCACCGCCGCGGACATGCAGACCGCGGTGACCATCCACGTGCTCCAGGGCGAACGAACCATGGCCAAGGACAACATCAGCCTCGGCAGCTTCAACTTGGAGGGGATACCTCCGGCTCCGCGGGGCGTCCCACAGATCGAGGTCACCTTCGACATCAACGCCGACGGCGTGCTAGACGTCACGGCGAAGGACCTGGGAACAGGCAAGCAGATGAGCATCACCATCACGGCATCGACGAAGCTCAGCGACTCCGAGAAGGAACGCATGGTCACGGAGGCCGAGCAATACGCGGAGGCCGACAAACAGGCCAAGGAGGAGGCCGAGACCAGGAACGAGGCGGACACCCTCATCTACAGCACCGAGAAGATGATTGGGGAACTCGCGGACAAGATCAGCGGAGACGTCAAGGCACGGATACAGAGCAGCCTAGACGCCCTGAAGAACGTCGTGAAGGAGGGAAGCGTCGCCGAGATCAAGGCCAAGATGGAGGAGCTGCAGCGCGTCGCCCAGGAGGCAGGCTCGGAGATATACAAGCAGGCGGCCGCGGCGCAGCAGGCAGAGCAGGCCGCAGGCGCCCAGCAGCAGGGCCCCGAGGAGGAACAGGGGAAGAAGACTGTGGACGCCGACTTCAAGGTCGTGGACGAGGAAAAGAAACAGTAACCCTGTTTCCAGACACATAACCAGCCTAGAGATTTCTCTTCCTTAACCCATTTAGGCGGCTGCCCACGATCCAGTTACGGCGTACCCTGTGAGCCGCTTCAAGAAGGACGACAAAAAGGAGAAGAAGACTATACTAGCCGTCGGGCTGTTCATCGCCGTCGTCTTAGCTGTCGCCGGGACACAGATGTCCGTTAGTGGAAGGGAGTACGCCCGGAAAGTCAAGTTACTTGTGGCCCGCGGCTACGAGCTCGACGGGACGTTGGCCTGGGGCGACATGGAGGAGTGGGAGGAGAGTATAAAAAGAAAATACAAAAACTCCGTCAGGATCGAGAGACAAGAGATCGAGGATTGGAACGAGTTCTATGGCATCTTCAGAGACTCCCTGAGCGCGCCTGTCTACGACCACAGCCTCTATGATAGCATCTACCACTGCGACGAGGCATGCGTCATCTGGTTCAGCACCGTATACCTCAGGGGGTCAAGCCAAGGCTCGTTCATCACCTACTACATCCATCCAGACGGGTAACCCCTAATAGTCCGTCAAACAGTTCTGTTTGATCCCAATGCTCAGTAGAGTTAACGTGGAAGCCGAGAGGACGCTCATCGGCGACATCTGGCAGAACAGCGAGATACACGAGAACATGCTCGTCATGGCCGACGAGATAGGCAGCCGATTCGCCGGGACCCCCAGCGAAAAAGAGGCTCAGAGGTACATGGTCGAGAAGCTCAAGGAGTACGGCTACGCGGACGCCCGCGCCGAGCCCTTCAACTACAACGGGTGGAGGCGGGGCCCCGTAAAGCTCGAGATGAAGGAGCCTCTTGAACGGGAGTTCGAGGCCATAAGCCTGGCGATGAGCCCGGGCGGCGAGGTTGACGCCGAGGTAATCGATCTGGGGACCGGGAGCCCCGAGGAGTTCGAGGCCGTAGACCCCAAAGACGTTGAAGGCAAGATTGTGATGTGCTCAAGCGCCACGAGCCCCAAGGGGAAGAGGGTCCACAGACGCACCAAGTACGGGTACGCCGTGGAGTACGGCGCCGTAGGCTTCATCTTCATGAACCATAACCCGGGGCAGCTCCCGCCGACGGGCAGCCTCAGGCCCAGCTACAGGATGGGAGGCGAGATACTTGGGGTTGGGGTGAGCCTCGAGACGGGGAGCCACATGCTGAGGCTCGCCAAGGATAAGCCGCTGAGGGTCCGGCTCAGCGACGGCAGCAAGGTCATCCCCGACACCGAGTCCGCGAATATAGTCGCGGAGCTGCCCGGGGAGACAGACGAGTGGATAGTGGTGGGCGGCCACTACGACGGCCACGACATAGCTCAGGGCGCCATGGACAACCTCAGCGGCACGGTGGTCACCATGGAGCTGGCCCGCGCCTTCAAGCCATTCAGAGGCAAGCTGAGGAGGGGAATCAGGTTCATCTGCTTCGCCTGCGAGGAGATAGGCGTCACCGGGAGCACCTGCTACGTCGCGGACCACGTCGACGACATGCCCAGGACCGGCATCATGGTGAACCTAGAGCTTGGGGGCCTGGCGTACAAGCAGGGTACCCAGCACGCCGCGTTCACCGTCTACCAGCCCCCCGGGATGAAGGACTGGCTCGAAGAGTTCCTGGAGGAGACGAAGTACCCGACGGAGATACTTACGGGGACGTCCGCCGCCAGCGACCACTGGCCCTTCTACATGCAGGGGGTTCCATGCATATACATGCACACCGAGCCAAGCATCCAGCAGCTCATAGTGGGCAGGGGGTGGGGACACACCACCGCCGACATGATGGACAAGGTCGACCCACGGAACCTCCAGGAGGGCTCCATGGTCATGGCGAGGCTGCTGCTCAGACTGGCGACCCAGGTGGACAAGATCGCGGAGCACACGCCGTTGAACAAGATCGTCGAGCACCTCGAGGCCACGGGCATGAGGAAGACCCTGGAGGTCCAGAGGAAGTGGCACCCGGATACCCCCAGGTAGCCCCACCACATTTTTCTCTTCAACTGATAACGTTTATAAACCGAGGGTCTCGGAAGAATCAGCGTAACTGGGCGGACGTGAAGTCGGTTGTCTGAGAAGCGTGACTACTACGAGGTTCTTGGCGTCGAGCGCGGCGCTTCTCAGGACGACATAAAGCGTTCCTTCAGGAAGCTGGCGTTCAAGTACCACCCCGACCGGAACAAGGAGCCCGACGCCGAGGAGAGGTTCAAGGAGATAAGCGAGGCCTACGCAGTCCTCAGCGACGACCAGAAGCGTCAACAGTACGACAGGTTCGGCCACGCAGGCATCAGCGGAGCATACAGCACCGAGGACATCTTCAGGGGCGCCGACTTCAGCAGCATCTTCAGGGAGATGGGGTTCGGCGACGACCTCTTCAGCCGTATCTTCGGCGGCATATTCGGCGGCGGGTTCAGCGGCTTCAGGGCCACCAGCCGCACGGGCCCAAGGAGAGGCAGGGACCTGGAGGCCCGGGTGGAGATCACCCTAGAGCAAGCTGCCTTCGGCGCAACCGTGGAGCTTAGCCTCAACCGCCTCGAGAAGTGCAGTCGATGCGGAGGCAACGGAGCTGAACCAGGGACCCAGGTCACCACGTGTCCAAGGTGCAGCGGCTCGGGGCAGATACAGCAGAGGACTCAGAGCCTCTTCGGCCAGATGATCACAGTCACCACGTGCCCACGGTGTAACGGAAGAGGAAAGTTAGCCGAGACCCCGTGCAGGCTCTGCGGCGGCAACGGCCTGGAGGAGAAGCGGCGCACCATACAGGTCTCTGTGCCTGAGGGCATCGACGACGGCGTCTACC
>Ga0265594_1000985_pt1 | contig 22775 bp, 23 predicted proteins | sample saktaG_11_FD_190147 | JGI IMG/M metagenome (GOLD analysis project Ga0265594, IMG submission 190147) | Saline water microbial communities from Sakinaw Lake, British Columbia, Canada - sak_2011_5_24_80m | ecosystem: Environmental > Aquatic > Non-marine Saline and Alkaline > Saline ... | reverse complement strand
CTGCCTGCCTGTCTTGAGGCAGTTAAGGGTTGGGTAGATGAAGTTGTTGTTGTTGATGGCGCTTCAACCGATAAGACCCGGGAAATTGCCAAAAAATACGACGCCAGGGTTATTAAAACCACCAACAAGCCCATTTTTCATATTAATAAACAGATGGCCATTGATGCCTGTCGGGGCGAATGGGTTTTACAGCTTGATGCCGATGAAATTGTTGATCAAGATTTAAAAGAGGCAATTTTGGCAATAATCAAAAAGGGGAGTAGCGATGATGCTTTTTCTGTTAAGAGAAAAAATTTTTTCTTGGGTCGTTGGTTGTCTAAAGGAGGCCAATACCCGGATGAAGTGATTAGGTTTTTTAAAAAGGGTCAGGCGTATTTGCCTTGCCGGTCGGTTCATGAGCAAATGGATGTCCCTTCCGGTAAAGTTGGTCAGCTATCCGGCCATTTACTTCACTATCCCTATCCTGATTTTAGCGAATATTTAGTCAAGTTTAACCGCTACACCCAATTAACGGCCAAGGAATATTTAAATAATCCTAAAATAAAATCCAACGTTTGGTACTACATTATAATAGAAGTACAAGCCATGGCCGAATTTTTATCTCGTTACTTTCGACACAAAGGTTTTCTTGACGGTTTCCCCGGTTTGATTTTTGCTCTTTTTTCTGCTCTTCATTATCCGGTGGCTTTTATTAAGTATTGGGAAATAAAAAATAAACTAAACCAATAAAATGGCTAAGATTTCTGTTGCGATTGATATTTCTCCTCTCAAAAACGCTAATCGCTTTCGCGGGGTCGGTTTTTACACCAAAAACCTAACCGAAAATTTAAAAAAGGCGGCTAAGGAAAAGAAAAAATATTCTAACTTAAAAATAGAATTAGTTGAAAACCTGCCCGTCCGGCAGACGGGTTGGGATTTGAAAATTGGAAAATTTGACATCGTTCATTATCCCTATTTTGACATTTTTTTCCCCACCCTTCCCAAAAAAATAAAACCAACCGTAGTTACTGTTCATGACCTTACTCCTTTAGTTTTTCCCGATCACTACCCCCCCGGAATTAGGGGGAAAATAAATTGGGCCAAACAGAAAAAAAGACTTCAACAAGTGGAGGCCATTATTACCGATTCCCAAAACTCAAAAGAAGACATTGTCCGCCTGACTGGTTATCGACCAGAACAGGTTTTTGTGGTTCATCTTGGGGTGGGAAAAAATTTTAGAAAAATAAAAAGCGAAAAAACTAAACTGGCCATTAGAAAAAAATATTGTTTGCCGGAGAGATTTGTTTTTTATGTTGGTGATGTTAATTGGAACAAAAACATTCCTGGTCTAGTGGGAGCTTGCCGAAGGGCTAATATTCCCCTCATTATTGCTGGTAAACAGGCTGTTGCTCAAAAATACGATAGAACTCATCCGGAAAATCAGGATTTGGTTTGGTTGCAAAAAGAGGTCAAGAACGACGCCAATATTCATCTTTTGGGTTATGTTTCTGATGAAGATCTGCCGGTACTTTACAATCTAGCTACGGTTTATTGCCAACCGTCTTTTTATGAGGGCTTTGGTATGCCTCTGGTTGAGGCCATGGCCTGTGGTTGTCCGGTAATTTCCTCAAATCAGGGTTCTTTGCCAGAAATTGGCGACCAGGCCGTTCTTTATTTTGATCCACATCAAGATGGCTCTTTGGTTCAAGCTCTTGAAGCAGTTCTTGAAGATGAGGGCTTGGCTCTTGAGCTCTCTAAAAGGGGATTGCTTCAGGTCAAAAAATTCTCTTGGGAAAAATGTGCCCAGGAAACGCTAACTATTTATCAACGGCTATGTTTTTAAAAAAAATATTTTCGGCGAAAAATAGTTTATTCTTAGTCGGATCTGGGATAATTTTATTGGTTTTCTTCTTTTTGCGCTTTTATTTGATTGAACAAAGAACAATCTTTAATTGGGACCAGGCCCGTGATGCCCAGACTGTTAGTCAAATTCTTTCTGGAAAGCCAACCCTAATTGGCCCCCGTGTTTTGGGTCCGGACAAGTTCTTTTTGGGACCCTACTTTTATTATTTGCTGGCTCCTTTTTACTTGGTCACTCAGGGTTCGGCCATAGCCATAGTTTGGTTTTTGGCCTGTTACAACATAGTTTTTGTTATCTTGTTTTGGTTAATTATCAAAAAATTATTTTCGGCCAAAATTGCCTTTTGGGCTTTGTTTCTTTGGGCGGTCAACCCTTCGCTTGTTAGTAATGATATTATTTCTTGGAATCCAGTTCTGATTCCCTTGGTTGTTGTTACTGTTTGGTATTGGTGTTGGTTAGGACTGAAGAAGAACAATAAATTTGCCTGGCCTTTATTAGGCCTTACTCTTGGGCTCGGAGTTAACTTTCATTTTCAGATGATTTTTTTAATTCCTTTCGTTGTCTTGTTTTTTTCTTTCAACAAAAGAGTTTTTAACTTAAAAAAAGCTTTTTTATCGATAGTTGGTTTTCTGATTTCTTTTTTGCCCCTGTTCTTATTTGATCTTCGCCATAATTTTTTAAATAGTAGACTTTTTGTAAAATTTCTTACCGCCAGGGAGGCGAGTAAAGATATAACTGCTTGGTTGCCGGCATTGGCAAATTTTATTAACGGACTTATCGGATCTAACCTGTCTTCTATTTTGGCTTTAATCTTTTTTGTTTCTTTGGCTCTAATTTTCTTTTTTAAGAGTAAAAAAGAAAATGCCAAAAGCCTTACTCGAAGTTTTTTCTTGGCCACCTTTGGCTTATTTTTAATAACCTTGGTTGGTTTTGCTTTTTATGGGGCCAGACCCTCAGAATATTATTTTAATTTTTTGGCCCCTTTCATTATTATCTTTTTGGCTAATATTTTTAGTCAAAAACGAGTGGGTCAGATTATCCTTGTTATTATTGCTTTATTTTGGTTTAGCTTGTCTCTAAATAAACTTAAACCTCTTCCGTTTAGCTTGGCCAATAAAAGGGCGGCTGTTGATTATTTAATCCAAAACTTTAATCAGAAAAAGGTTAATATTGCCTTTTCGGTACCCGCGAGCGAAGACACCAGCTATATTTATTTGATAAACCAGAAGGGTTATCAAATTGACTCTTCGGCTGGACCTCAATATAAAATTATTGTTCCGTCGGGAAAGGAGCCTGTTTCTGTTGTTGTTGGCGGTATTGGTTTATTTTTACCCCAGCCAGAAGAATAGTATTTTTTGGCATTTTAGTTTTTGTTATGGTATGCTACCAAATAGCCCAAAACAAGAATGAAGAACGTTGGTCAAACACTAGGACTAGACAAACTATTAATCGACGAGATTATTCATTTCTCCTTTGCCTTAATAATCGGTTTTGTTTTGGCAACTATTTTTTCCTCCTACTGGTTAGTATTTTTTTCTCTTTTAGTAGGCTTTTTTATCGATGCCGATCATTTGGTCGATTATTTGGTCTGCTTTTGGCAAAATCGTCAATCGGTTGAGAAAAAAAACTGGTTTAATTCCATTTTCCACCTTAAAAGTTTTTTTGACCCCTTTTCCTATGTTAAAAAGAGCCATCGGGTCATTGTCCCTCTTCATGGTTGGGAGCTGGTACCTTTGTTCTGGTTGGGATTGCGTTTTTTGGGGCAGGAATGGGCTCTTCCCGGCCTGGAATGGACCAGTCTGGCCTATGTGGTTCATCTGCTTTGGGATCAGTTAGTCTGTGCCGGTAATTGGCGCTCCTATTTCCTAACTCATCGTCTACTTAACCGTTTTTCTTATCAAGCTTATTGCTAAACCAATTTTCTTAGCTTACAAGTACCGGGATCTTGTAAGCTAAACCGCCCCCTAGATCCCGGTACTGTAAAGCGGATTTTCTTCTCGTTTCTTTTTTTCTAATTCCTTTTGCTCTTTGGCTTGAGCAAGCAAAGATTGGCGATATTCTTCTTGGGAAATAATTTTTAAAACCTCATCGGGTTTTGCATTAACAAGACACGTTTGGTTAAAATAAGCTGGCAAAGAGGAGAATGGATAATTAAAAACTTCTTCAACAGAAGCAACAAGATTATTAGTATACGGATGAAGATGGTGGTAAATAGTAAGATGGATAAGATCTTCATCATTTTTAATTAAACGTGATTTAAAGCGAGAACGGAAAAGACTACCTTTTCTTTCGTTTTGATTATTATAAATGTGCCCAAAAGAAGAAAGCACTTGTTTCATGAATAGAGAAATTCCTCTATCTTTTATTTGTCTTAGGGTAAAGTGAAAATGGTTACTAACACAGCAAAAACTAATAATATCAACAAGTCGATCATCTTCCTCTTTCAGATTTTTAAAAATTAGGTTGATTTCTGGAGCGGAATAATTTCTACAAAGGGTAGAAAAAGAAACCGGAGGCTTTTGATGCTGATAATAATCAATTATTCTTGTAAACAGTTTTTTGTTTTGGTAAGAAGAGAAAACTTTGAAATCATCAAGGGCGTGAAGATAAATATGATAAAAGTGATTTGTTTCTAGAGGAACTTTTCGTTTGGGCATGTTTTTTATCCTCAAGTATCGGGATCTATAGATAGCTCAATTTCCGCAAGATCCCGGTACTTGAGGATAGGCTATAAACTTAGTAAAAGATTTTTTACCTCTTCGTCTTCGGGATTAATTTGTTGGGCAATTTCTAAATATTTTTTCGCCTCTTCAGGTTGGTTCAAATTAAGATAAATTAGACCCAAATTTCGGTAGATGTAAGGAAGTTCGGGGTTTATTGTTAATAACTTAAGAGCCGATTCTTCAGCTTTTTCAAATTCCCCCATTTCAAAATAAATCGCCGCCATGTTTTGGTGGCTTTGCCAAATATTGGGGTTAATCTCAACTGCTTTCTGATAATTTTCCAAGGCCTGTTGCCAATCGCCCCCCTGCTGGTAAACATTGGCCAGGTTGTGGTAGGCGTCGCCGTAACGGGGGTTAAGAACGATGGCCATTTTAAACTCCTCAATAGCCCGATCCCAATCGCCCCGCCTGGCCCAAAGATCACCTAAATTGTTATGGTTTTGGGGGCTATTGGGTGAGGTTTTAGCCGCCGCCAACCATAAATTATCTTGGTTTTTCCAGTCGATATTGCGAACAACGGTTCTTGTCCCCAGGCTAATGACCAGTAAAGAAACGGTTAATACTCCTAATGGTTTTAGATTATCTGTTTTAAAAAGTTTGGTTAGCCAAAAACTAACCATAACCACCAGGCCGACAGTGCCTAAATAAACATAACGTTCAGCCACCACCCAAGAGACCCCAAACGGAGAAAGAACCGGCGCCAAAGATAACAAGAACCAGGCTGGCCAGAAAGATAACCGGCGGTTTTTAGAAAAGAATAGATAAATCGAAAAAAACAATAATGCCAAGCAAATAGCAGCCAGAAAAGCAAATTCTGGTCCTGAAAAGATGGTTTCGGAATGATAAAGGGTTAAGCCTCGCGGCCAAAAGAACAGCCTAATATAAGAGGCAATGGCAATCGGTAGTTTCAAAAAAAAGCTTGGTGCCTGAGAGGCATCTTGATAGTAGCTGGCTTCCAGGTCGGACAATCTTTCCGGCACCTTGGCTAAATAGAAACCAATCCAACCCAGGCCAATCAGTAAGGGAACAATTACCTTTTGCCAAGACTTATTTTTACCCAGATTTTGCCAATGGGTGACCACTAGTGCCAAAAGCAGGAAGGGAAAAGCCATGGCTTTTTCAGAAGAGCCTAGGGCCAACAAAAAAGTGGCTAGGCAGAACCAGTAGTATTTTTGGTTTTTAAAAGATAGTAAATAAAAAATGGTGGCCCAAATTAAAAAAGCGGCGTATTGGCTGTAACTGCCGCCGGAGATCCAAGTTACTGATTCGACTAAAAGTGGGTGAACGGCAAAGATCAGGGCGGCAATTGTTCCCACCGTTTTGTTAATTAATAAAGACACCAAAACTAACAATCCGGCTATCGCTAATAGGTGAGAGGCTAAGTTTATGATTCGGAAGGCAATGGGACTGCGACCAAAAATAAGATTGGTTAGAAAATAGAGAAAGGGGCGAAAAACTACCGGAAAGCTTTGGCTAACATAATTTAGGCTGTTTAAATCCTGATTTTGGTCAATGGCGGCAATGTCATCAGAAAGAAATTCGTTACCCAAGCCGTTAGTGTAAACACCGATTACTAAAAAAAGAAGCAAAAGCAACAAGCCCAAGTTGTCTTGAAAGAACCCTTTTAGATTAAATCGATTAATTTTGGTCAACAATGATTGATCGTTTTTAATTTGTGAGTTCAAAAACTTTTTTAATTTTTCTGGTCGCCAGATTTTGGCCAAATATTCTTCCAAATCTTCTTCTCTCACTTGCAGTTCTTGGCTAATTTTGGCCAAAGATCTGTTTTTTAAATTTTCTTTGAGATACTTTTTTTGTTTTTTATTCAGGCTCATCTTAAAAACCATTATCTAAAAAAAATTACCAAATTTCAATTCAAACCAAAATATAAGCTATAATCATTAGTAAATAATGGCCCAAAAGATATTTGAAAACAACAGCCTAGTTTCAATCATTGTTCCCGTTTTCAGCCAAGAAAAAACCATCCGGCAAGATTTGACCAGGATAAACAGGGCTATGAGCGCTACCCGGTTTGATTATGAAATAATTGCTGTTGTTGATGGCAAAGAAAAAGATGGTTCGTTTACCGAGGCCCAAAAACTAAATTTATCCAAAGTTAAGGTGGTTGGTTATCCGAAAAACCAGGGTAAGGGTTACGCGGTTCGTTATGGCATGGCTCGGTCTTCTGGCGATAAAATTGCCTTTATTGACGCCGGCATGGACATTGACCCCAACGGTATTTCGATGATTTTAGAACACATGGAATGGTATCGGGCCGATATTATTGTTGGTTCCAAAAGACATCTGGCTTCCAAAGTGGATTACCCCTTAACGCGAAAAATAATGAGCCGGGTTTACCACCGCTTAGTTTGGTTTCTTTTCGGATTTAGGGTTTCCGATACTCAAGCGGGTTTAAAAGTTTTTCGACGCCAGGTTTTAAAAAAAGTTTTACCTCGGATGCTGGTGAAAAAATTCGCCTTTGATGTTGAGCTTTTAGCGATTGCTAAGTTTTTGGGTTTTAATAAAATTTATGAGGCGCCAATTAAACTGAATCGAAAACGATTTGAATTTTCTTCGACGGTTGAATTTAAAACCGCCTTTGAAATGATTTGGAATACAGCGGCGGTTTTTTATCGGCTTAAAATTTGCCATTATTATGACAACAGTAATTGGCGAGCCTGGCCAAAAGACCCAAAATTAAAAATTAATTAACTTTAGTCTTAATAGATCCCGGTACTTGAGGGTAAAAATGTTTTTTTCGATTATTATTCCTTGTCCTAAAATTACCTCCGGTCTTGAAAAAGAGACCATTCCGGCGATTTTAAAACAGGGGGAAAACTTAGAAATAATAATTATTCCCGACAAAAAAACTAAGAAAATTTTTCCCAAAACCAAGATTTTACCCCTGAAGGGATCGCCAGCTCAAAAAAGAAATCATGGTTTAAAAAGGGCTAGAGGAGAGATTGTCGTTTTTATTGATGATGATGCCTATCCTAGCTCAAACTGGCTTAAAAATATTAGAAAAAATTTTAAAAAAACCCCCAGAATTGCCGGCGTTGGCGGCCCGGGCCTAACTCCGCCCCACGACCCGTTTTTGGCTAAAGTTTCTGGTTGGTTTTGGGCCTCACCTTTTGGTTCAGGTGGCGCCGGTCAATATCGAAACTGGCCCCAAAAGAAAAGATTGGTTGATGATTACCCGACTTTTAATTTAGCCGTTAGAAAAGAAGCCCTAGATAAAGTTGCCGGCTTTTCTTGTCAATTTTGGCCCGGCGAAGATACCAAGCTTTGTTTGGACCTGGTTTACCAATTGGGCAAAAAAATTATTTATGATCCTGGGGTAATAGTTTTTCATCATCGCCGAAAAATTTTTTTTCCCCACTTGAAACAGCTTGGCCGCTATGGTTATCACCGGGGCCTGTTTGTTAAACTTTTTCCCAAAACTTCAAGAAGGCTAGGCTATTTCTTGCCGGCCCTTTTTACTCTTGGCCTATTATTAGGGCCTCTGATTTATTTCTTATTCTCCTCTTTGGGCTTAACGGTTTTGGCTAATCTTTTTAAAAATATTCTCCTAGTCGGTTTTGGCTTATACCTTTTACTTTTGTTTCTTAACAGTCTTTGGGTTTTGGTAAAATCAAAAAATATCGGCATTGTTTTTTTACTTTTGCCGGTTATCCTTATTAGCCATGTTTATTATGGCATAATGTTTATTATTGGCTTGTTCCAATATTCCTCAACAGTACCGGGATCTGTTGAAGCTAAAGATGTTTAATAGATCCCGGTACTTGTTAAAATAGTTTAATGAAAATTGCTATTTGCTATCCGCCAATAGAATCAGGGAAAGGCCGACCCTTATTGTCTCAAAATCGCCAATTTCAATGGTTTTCTGCCTCTTTGGCCGCTTACTCTATTTACCCGGTAGTGATGGCTTCGGCGGCCACTCTACTTTCTCAAAATGGCCACCAGGTGGCTTGGCTGGATGGTATTACCAAGAGGTGGACCAAGGATAGGTTTTTTCAAGAATTGACATCTTTTGAGCCCGACCTGGTGGTTATGGAAACAAAAACCCCGGTGGTTAAGTACCACTGGCAAATAATAAGACAATTAAAAGTTAAAAATTCAAAGTTAAAAATTGTTTTGGCCGGTGATCATGTTTCCGCTCTTCCGAAAGAATCGTTAGAAAACTGCCCAGTCGATTATGTTTTAACCGGAGGAGACTATGATTTTTCTTTACTTAGCCTCGTTAATCATTTAGAAAAAAAGACGAAATTAGCCGGAGGGATTTGGTACGAAGAAAAGTCAAAAGTCAAAAGTCAAAAGTCAAAAGTCGGCATTAAAAACACGGGAAAATTTGTTTTAAATCATAATCTTGACGGCTTGCCGATGATTGATCGGGAGTTGACCTGTTGGCAGGATTATGCTTACAAAAATAGTAACTTTTATCGGGCGCCCGGGGCCTATACCATGTTTGCTCGTGACTGTTGGTGGGGCAAGTGTTCTTTTTGTTCTTGGGCTCATAATTTATACCTCCCCCAAACCTATCGGGTTGTTTCTCCCCAAAAGGCCTTTCAAGAAGTTAAACACTTAGTTGACCACTATCAAGTCAAAGAAATTATGGACGATTCCGGCACTTTTCCTCAAAGGATTTGGTTGAGGGAATTTGCCGGTCTTTTAATAAAATCGGGCTTAAACAAGAAGGTAAAAATTAATTGTAATTTGAGGTTTAATAGCGACTTAACAAAAGAGGATTATCGATTGATGTTCAGGGCCGGTTTTCGTTTTTTACTTTTTGGCCTAGAGTCGGTTAATCAGGTCAGCTTGGATAAAATTAATAAAAATTTAAAAGTCGATCAAGTTGAAAAGGTTCTTGCCTGGGCTACTCAGGCCGGCTTAATGCCTCATGTTACCGTTATGGTTGGCTACCCTTGGGAAGATGAGGCCGATATCAAACACACTATTGCTTTTGTGAAAGGACTTTTTCAAAAAGGACTCATTTTTACCATGCAGGCCACTTTGGTGATCCCTTATCCCGGTACACCGTTATTTGCCGAAGCCAAGAAAAAAGGTTGGCTAAAAACTCAAAAGTGGGCCGATTATGATATGAGAAAGGCCGTTCTTAGAACAAAAGTTGCTGAGAAAAAGTTAAAAGGCGATATCCAATTGCTTTATGCTTCTTTTGTCACTCCTCGGTTCGTTTTTCGGACTCTAAAATCAATTCGGGGAATTGATGATATTAGATATATTGCTTTCCAAGGGTTAAAATTTATCGCTAAAAAGCTCGATTTTAAAAAATGACCAATAATTTAGTTCAAGATTTAAGAGTTGATGAGGGAATTCACCTTAGCCTTTCCCTGTTGGTTGGAACGATTTGTTTTTTTATTTTTAATAATCCTTGGTTGATTATTGTTGCCCTAGTAACTGGTTTTTTTATTGATATTGATCACTTTTTTGATTATTTTGCCTATTTTGGCTGGTCGGGTTTTAAGAATTTAAAAAATTTTTTCCAAGTTAAAACCTATCTTGACCCTAAGGGCAAAGTTTATGCTCTTCTTCACGGCTTTGAATATGTGCCTCTTTTTTGGGTTTTGGGCCATTTAATGGGGACTGAGGGGCTTTCCTGGGCTATTTCTTCAAGCTATTTGCTTCATCTTCTTTGGGATAATTCCTCTTTAAGAAATCATCACCCCCTGGCCTATTTTATTACCTTTCGAGCTATTAATAATTTTGATATTAAGCTTTTCCATCATCGCCAGCCCTAATCGGATCCCGGATTTATATGACAAAACAGCCGCTAGTTTCTATTATCGTTACAACTAAAAACGAGGGGGACAATATTGCTAATTGTCTTGAGTCGATCAGGCAGCAAATCTATCCGGCTCAAAAAATTGAACTGATTGTTGTTGATAATAATTCGACTGATAGAACTCGGGAAATTGCCAAAAAATACACTAAAAAAGTTTATAATCAAGGTCCAGAGCGATCGGCCCAAAGAAATTTTGGTGCTCAACTTGCCAAAGGAGAGTGGTTGTTATTTTTAGATGCCGATATGATTTTGTCTTCTACGGTAGTCAAAAGGGGAATAAAAAAATCTCAAAGTGAAAAACTAGTCGCCTTATATATTCCCGAGCTTATTTTGGGTCGTTCTTTTTGGTGTCGGGTACGTCGTTTGGAACGGTCTTTTTACGATGCCACCCCGATTGACGCTGTTCGGTTAATCAGGGCCGATATTTTCCAAAAAACCGGCGGCTTTGATATCAACCTTACCGGCCCGGAAGACTGGGATCTGAACAAAAAAATAAAAAAATTGGGCAAGGTGGGAATGATTGATAATTATAATTTTTCTCAAATTAACCAAAAGTTAAACAAAATTAACGACCAGGATAAAAATCTTATTAATGATCTAAATAAAGTTACTAATAGGGGCATACTTTATCATAATGAAGTAAACTTTAACCTTAAAAAATATTTAGCCAAAAAGGCTTATTATTCGGCTAATTTTGATCAATATATTAAAAAATGGGGCAGGACCGACTCCGATATTAAGAAACAGCTGGGTTTTTTTTATCGTTACCTTCAGGTTTTTATTGAAGGGGGGGGTTGGAAAAAAATTGTCCGCTTTCCCGAAGCAATGGTGGGAGTTTTTATTTTAAAATTTTTAGTCGGTATAAATTACCTAAAGCAAAGACTATTACCATGACCATTGTTCAGGTGGCCCATATTACTAAAATTCCCGGCCCAGTTCAGTCTTTGGGCCGCTTTTTTAACGAAAAAAACGGGGTTGCCTATTATCAAATTTATCATCCTTTAGACCAGAGCATTTCTGCTTCAGTATTAATAAATCAGAATAAAATAATTGCTCAAAGAAAGGCCCTCTTTATTAGTCCAATAAAATATTTTGCCTCTTTTTTCTTAACCCTGCGCTGGTTAAAAAAATTACCCAAAAAAATTGATTTAGCAATTGGCATGAATTGTTTTGATACCTTGGCTCTTTTAATAGCAAAAAAATTAAAACTTAAAAATATTGATCGGGTGGTTTTTTTTAATACTGATTTTTCTCGCCGACGCTTTGCCAGCCCCTTTTTAAACAACCTATATGTTGCTATTGATCGTCTAAGTGCCAGAGGGGCCGATTTTCTTTGTTGCAACACCAAAAGAACAATTAAAGCCCGAACCAAAGAGGGGATAGGCAAAGACAAAATTGTTTACACCCCCAACGGGGTTTTTTTAGCCGATATTGGCCGGGTTAATAGCAATAAGTCTTTTTTGCCCCAGTTAATTTATGTTGGAAGTTTAAATAGAGACCATGGTCTGCAAGATGTTTTTCCGGTTTTGACAAAAACTAGCTTAAAACTATTTATTATTGGCTCCGGTTCGGATGAGGAGCATTTTAAACAGTTGGTTCAAAAGCAAAAATTGAAAAATCAGGTTTTTTTCTTAGGCTTTATGAGCCATAAACAAATTTTAGAATATTTGAAACGCTTTTCCGGTTTTGGCTTAGCCCCTTACAGTCAAAAATCTGACTGGACCTATTATGCCGATCCGGTGAAAATAAAAGAATATTTGGCTTGCCTGGTGCCGCCAATTACTACCGATACTACCGAAATTAGCCAAATAATAAAAAAGAACAACTTGGGTTTTGTTTATCAAAAAAGCCCCAAAAAAATATTTCAAAAAATTGCTTCATTAAATAATAGTGATTATATAAACATCATTAACCGGATTGTCAGTTATCAGACTCAGTTAGACTATGATCAAATTTATCAAAAAGTTTTTCAATTAAAAAAATGATCAGGTCAACGATAGACTTTCTTTGTTGCCCCAAGTGTCAAGGAAAATTAGTTGTTAAACAATCAGGTCTGTTTTGTTTAAAATGTCAAAAAAAATACCCCATCATTAATTCTCATTTTGTTTCTTTTGTTAAAACTAGTGCGGTTCAAGATAAAAAATCTTTAACTAAATGGAATAATTTTTATCAGGAAAAAAGTTATTCAAAAAAAGACGAAAAAGACTATCTTGACCTTCATCGTCAGTTGATAGAAGACCTTGACGGCCTTACAGATTTAGATAAGGCAAACTTTTTGGAGATTGGTTGTGGGCCAATGTTTTTGGGTCAATATTTGGCTCCAAGGTGTCGCTTTGTTATTGGGATTGATTTTTCTCTTAGGGCCCTGAAATTGGCCCAAAAAATGTTTCAAGAAAAAAAAATTAAAAACTATCTTTTAATTTGGGCCGATTTAGCAAAAGCTCCTCTCAAAAAAAATACTTTTGACCTTGTTTATGGCGGGGGAGTAATTGAGCACTTTCAGGACACCAGAATGGTTTTGGAACAAGTCCACCGTGTTCTTAAAAAGGGAGGGGTTGCTTTTAATACCGTCCCTGTCTTTAATTTGGGAGCAGTTTATCGTCAATTTTGGGGCAATATTCCTAATGTGCCGATTTTGCGGCCCTTAGCCGAACTTATTCACCTTCGCCTTTTGCCCGGACACCACCTGCGTTTTGGCTACGAGCTGTCTTTTTTACCTAAAAGTCTAATCGGTCTTCATCAGCAAGCCGGATTTAGAAAAGTAACGATTAGTAAATTTGAGATTAAAAATAGCTTCGAATACTTGCCTAAATGGCTAAGATCATCCGCAGTTAAAATAAGCAAATACCGGCTATTTTGGTCAATGATTCAGGTTGTTGCCTATAAAGATGATTAATAAAAAAATTGCCATTTTTCTTAATGATTACACCGAAAAAAAAAGCGGCGGCGTAGTAGCAATTTTGGCAATTATCAAAAATTTTACTCAAAAAAACGTCGTTATTATTACTTCAAAAATGGGCCAGCAATTATGCCAGCAGGAAAAAATGAAAACCAGCTATTTGATTACCACTAGGGAGAACGAGATTAATAATGTTTTTTTTCTTTATCTTAAACGGCTAATCAAGGGCTTATTTATTCTTCCTAAAATTAAGAATCAGACTGTTCTTTTGGCCTCTTCAGATTTTTTTCCCAATACCATTCCCATTTGGATTATCAAGCGGCTTATTCCTAAAAAAATTTGGGTTCAGCATGTTTTTCACCTAATTCCTCAAGACAGGAAAGCTTCTTATTGGCTGCAAGCATTAAGCTTAAAACTAATTAAAGGTCGGGCTGATTTAATTGTGGTTGATAACAATCTCCTTAAAAAAGCCTTGGTCAAGAAGGGTTTTGAGACCAAAAAAATAGTTGTTAATTACTTGGGCGTTGATCGGCAGTATTTTAAAAAAATCGGCCCTAAAAAGATTAAATATCAGGGGGTTTTTTTGGGCCGCCTTCACCCCTCAAAGGGAATTTTTGATTTAGTGACCATTTGGCGATATGTAACTGACCAAAAACCCTGGGCAAAGCTGGTTGTTATCGGTCACGGTCGCGAAGAGATGATTCAAAAGTTAAAAAAAGAAATTAACCAAAAAAATTTGGTCAAAAATATTATTTTGGCCGGATATCTTGAGGATGGTCAGGTTCTAGAAACACTCAGACATTCCGCTGTTTTTGTCTTTCCCAGCCATGAAGAAGGGTTTGGCCTGGCCCCTCTTGAAGCCCAAGCCTGTCAAAAACCAATCGTGGCTTGGAATTTACCGATATTTAAGGAAATTTTTAAAAAGGGCATGATTAGGGTGCCATTTTTAAAAAACCATCTTTTCGCCACTCAAATTGTGAAATTACTCGAGGATAAAAAATATTATTGTGAAATTGCCCGTCAGGCTCAAAATAACGCCCGAGAATATTCTTGGGAAAAAACCGCCCAAAGAGAATGGCGAGCAATTGAAAAAATTGTTAATTGACTAAACAAGCAATGAAGCAGAAAGTTCAATTTAATGAACAAAGATATCGCCTGGCGTTTTTGGGCTCAGGCGATCAAGAAAGAGTTAAAATTATTCTTGATCTTGTTGGTAGCAATAAAAAGATTCTTGATGTTGGTTGCGGTCGGGGAGAAATAGGTTATTTATTAAAACAGAAAAATAATCAGGTTTTTGGTGTTGATATTTCATCTGGGGCGATAGAGGCGGCCTGTCGGGCTGGTATCACGGCCAAAATAATTGACATTGAAGAGGCAAAAATCCCCTTCCGGCAAAAATTTGATGTTGTTTTGGCCGGAGAAATAATTGAACATATTTTTGACACCGAAGCTTTTCTTAAAAAACTATCGGAAACACTAAAAGATAAGGGGCACTTGATTATTACTACTCCGAATTTGGCTTCACTGGGGCGGCGATTACTGCTCTTGGTTGGCCAAAACCCCTTGGTTGAAACCGATATTAATCTTAATCTTAATCGGGCTGGCCATATTCGTTATTTTGTTAAAAAAACCCTTTTTGCCATTCTGGAAAATAACGGTTTTAAGATTGTTAATTTTTATTCTGATGTTGTCAATTTTTGTCCCTCGGGTAAAATAAACAGCCGTTTTTTAGCCAAGTTTTTTCCTTCTTGGGGGAAAACGTTAATAGTTTGGGCGATCAAGATTTAATCAATGAAAAAAGTTAGCCTGATTTATTTTGCCGGTTTTTTGATTTTACTCCTGATTTCCTTTTGGCCAATACTAAAACAATTCGGCGTTATTGCCCCCCATTGGGACTGGAACATTCCCTATTATCAAGAACAATTTTTTAATCAATTTAAGGCCCAATTGAATCTCTGGGAAGAAAAAGGCAATGGCGGCTATTTTTATCAATTTCGGGGCGAATTACCCTACTGGCTAATTATTTTACCTTTCTCGTTTTTGCCAGGAGGGATGTCCGGAAAAGTTTTCCCTCTAGTTTTAATCATTATTGCTTATTGGTCAATGTTTTTGATGATTCAAAAACTACTCAAGCTAAAACCCCTTTGGGCCTTTTTAGCCGCCAGTCTTTATGCTCTGTCGCCTTTTGTTTACTCCCGGCTTATTGCCGGGCACTTGACCATGATCCTTGTTTACGCTCTAATCCCCTTGATCCCTTTGGGTCTTGGTAAATTTAGTCCAAAAAAGGGTCTTTATCTTATTCTCCTTTTCCCGTTTTTCTTTGCCCATCTTAATATGGCCGTTTTATCGTTAATGATTTTTTTGATTTTTCTGTCTTTTTCGATAATAGCAGAGAAGAAGCGCTTGGTTAAAATGATCCCTTTTGGCCTTGGTCTGGTTCTTATAACTTGTTATCTTTGGCTGCCTAGTTTGAAAAACCTTTTTAGCAATCAGCCGTTTTTCTTTAAAGAAGCAGCCCTTATTAGCAATCTCGATCAGCAAAAAGAAAATATCAAGCAGGGCAGTGTTAGTATTTTTGGGTTGGCTAAGTTTGGGTTACCGCAAAATCTTCACACCGAATTTGTTTATCCTTGGCCTTGGCCCAAAATAGGAGCAGGAGTGGCGGTGTTATTTTTTTTAATTGCTCTGACTGGGTTAGCGGCCGGTCGTAAAGAAAAGGCTATTTGGCCCTTTTCTTTTTTGTTTCTTTTGGGCTTGTTTGCCTCTACTGGTGTCACCAACCCTATCGGTAAATTGTTTTTTAACTTATTATCAAAAATTAGCCCCGTCTTGTCAGCTGGATTTGATAATCCGCCTCGATTTTTACCCCTTTACTTGTTAGGTTTTGTTTCCCTAGGCTTTTTCTTTATTAACAAAATTGATGATCAAATTAATCAGGGCAATAAAAATCATCTTCTCCGGGTTTTTATCTTGACGGGTTGGTTTTTTTTGTTATCGCCCTGGTGGTCTGGCGGTTTAGGTCGGCCGGTTTATCCGGAAAGTTATCTGCCCTTTTCTCTTTCTTCCCGGTCAGTCCCGGCCCAAAACAAACTAATTTTTGATTTTTTAAAACAAGAGGCTAACGGTTATCGGGTCGCTTATTTTCCCCCCATTAATATTTCTCCGCCCACCAAAAGCGAAACCCTGCTTCGTTGGCAAAGCCAATTTTCGCCCCAGCCTCATTTTTCGGGTGATATTTATCCCGATTTAGCCAAAAGAATTATCCTTGAAACCTATTCGCCTAATGGTTCTCAAAAACTAAATTCGCTTTTGGCGATGGGGTCAATTAAGTTTTTAATTTGGGAAAATCTTGATTATTTTCAAGCCTCGCGAAGTCTTAATTTTTTTGGCCCAACAACTGATTATCAGCCCATCGTTAAAAAAAATCTTGATCAACTGTCTGGGGTTAACGGCCCCAATGGGGCCAATATTTATCAAGTTGCCAATCCTTACCCCATGGTTTATATCCCTCAAAAAGTTATTATCAGCGATCAACCCGATAACAGCCTGATTGCTCTATTAAAAAACGGTTTTATTAGCGACAAAACTTTAATTCTTGATTCAAAAGCCCAAGAGGAAGAGGTTGATATTTGGGCTGTTTATGGCGATTTTCCCTCCCCTTGGGAAAAGAGCGTCCAATTTTCTTTTAGGGTTGATCAACCGGGGCAATATCAACTCTTTTTCAAAGAGGCCGAATCCTCCTGGAGAAAACTCCCTGATCAGAATCTTGACATAGGAAACACTAAAATTAGGGCTGATTTTAACAAATCCGCTAATCTAATTGGTGCTTGGGCCCAATACGATGCTAATACTCGATGCGCCGCCATTAGCACTAAAGGTAAATATCAGATCTATCGTCTTTTGGGCAATTATCGATTTTTGGGGGAAAGGGCTTACCTGATAATCGCCCAAGGAGGGCCAAGCGACAACCTTTCCCAAGAAGAGATTGTTTTTGCCGAAGACCTGGTTTCCTATGATCAAGAAACCACCATGAACTTTGGTTTTAATCTAAACGAAGAAGATGGCCCATTTCGGGTTTGTCTTGTTAATTACGATAATAACGATCAGTTAAAAATTAACTCGTTGGGGATCTTTTTCTTTTATCAACCGGAACTGTTGGCGATCAAAACAAACACTGCCCCCCCGAAAAACCAACCCGGGATTACTTTTGAAAAAGCCAGCCCCAGTCAATACCTAGTTAATATTGAAGGGGCCAATGAGCCATTCTTTTTAGTTCTTAATCAATCATTTCACTCTGGCTGGCAGGTTAGTAAAAACAACCAACCCCTATCAGTCAAGCATTATCAGGCCAACACCTTTGCCAATGCCTGGCTTATTGAAGAAACCGGCAGTTATCAGCTATCAGTTAACTTCTTACCTCAAAAAAATTATCGGGCTGGTCTTCTTATCAGCGGAGCCGCCTTTTTACTAACTCTTCTTCTCACGATTCGAGATCGTGGCAAGAGCAAGTCGCTCTAGGGCCTGGGTTAAAAGGTGAATTTGCCAATAGTCTCTTTGACCATCCGGTTTATTTTTCTCCATTTCTAATTCTATTTGAGCATAATAAACATCCTTTCGGCCCCCGTTTTTCCATAGGTCAATCAAGGCCTGAATGCACCTTTCATCACAGGGACGAGGTTGATAGTCGGGCGAAAATGGGTTGTTTTCTTTGCCCATATGGCTAATTATAAATGAAGAAAAGCCCCAAATAAATATCTTATAGTTTTGTAAATTAAAGATCTTTGTTATATAATAGCCCCTAAGTTAGGGCAATCGCGCTCTAATATCGTTCTTTGTCAGGAAAGGGGAGACATGTTTTCCAATGACGATCTGGTTTCGGAGGCAATGAGACTGTGGTATAAGCTGCAGATCCCGGATCAGCCCAGGATGGTCATCGCCACCAATTTCCACAACGAAAGGATTTTGGCTCTGATCGCCCTTGCCGCTTCGGCAATGGGCCATGGTGTTATCATCCATCAATCGGTGGATGATGAACACAAGAAGATGACCTATTTGCCTATCTGGTGGCGATTTTTTTGGCTCTTTAAGCGCCCCACCCTGGCTCAGGTCATGAACCAAATCGTAAAAGGCAAGACCCCCAAGGTCCTGCCGAAAAACGCGCTGGAAGAGGCAGTGAAATTAATCGTCGAAAGCGACGAAATAGTTATCACGGCCTGCGTCTAGCGCCAATCTCGGGGAAGGCTTACCCAAAAAAACAACAACGTTTTTTTGGCTCATAAGCCTTCCCCTTTCCCTTTCAAATTAAGATCATAATAAGAAAAATTATTTATGAGTTGGAAAGAATATTACCAAACTTGTCCGGAGTCTTTTTGCGCTCGTTTTGGCTATGGCCCCCTGGGACGAGTGCTTAAAGAGTCGCCCCTGTCTCCTTTGTCGCAAAAAGAATCCTTAAGGTTGGTTTTGGGCGGCTTTTCCCCCAATAGCCCGACCGCCGCCACCTTCATTAACTATTGTGCTGAGTTTCGCCCCGGTCGAGAAGATGAAGTTTATTTGCTTGATTTTAATCGCCATCCTTTTAGGGCGGCTTATTTACCCCCACTGCCAAAAGAGAAATCTCTTTACCGGGTTCAAGCGGATTTAACGAAAATGCCCTTTGCCGACCAGAGCCTTGATTTAATTTTTCTTGATAGCACCAGTGCCTTTATGAGCGATGAACAACTGTCTTGTTTTAATCAAGAAGCGGCTCGAACTCTAACCGAAACCGGTCTGGTAATTAGCTTTTTTCCTGAACCGTTTCCGGCCTTTTTATCAACCCTGCATCAGGTTCGCTCTTGCGCTGTTAATCGCACTCGGGTTTATTGCCGAACAGCCAAGGATTATTTGGACGGATTAAAACAACTTAAGTTGGTCTGGCACCTCCAAGATGGCGCCCACAACGCCCTATTTTTAGGTAAACAAAATAGTTCCTATCCCGAATTTTCCGGGTCGCCCTATTCTTTGGAAGCCGTTAACGCCAACCCCTAAGCCTGTTAGATCCCGGATCTAACCAAAAAATCGACTAGCTTGGAAAGGCTGTGTCTTAAGCGCCAGTTTTTAATCTCAATTTTGGCAATATCAGCCACCAGGGTTTGATACCGACTCTTTTTATTAGGATAAATTGGAAAGGAATTTTCCAAAGCGTAAAAACCTAAAACTTTTTTTAGCTGTTTTTGATCTAATTTTTCAAAGTCTGGCATGACCACCAGGTCAAAAGGGCTATTCACTTTCAAATATTGGCCAAAAATTCTAATATAGTCGTCTTGAGAAAACTTATGGTTTTCGTTAGCCACCGACATAATATTAGTAAAGAGAATTTTTTTGGCCCGGCTTTTTTTATAAGCTTCAATTATCCCTTGGGGTAAAAAGTTGACTAGGACCGAGCCATACATACTACCCGGGCAAATAATAATCGTTTCGGCCTCGGTAATGGCCTCAATGGCCTCGGGGTTGGCCCTAGCTTCAGGTTCTAGCCAAATTTTTTCTACCTGATCAGAAGACATCCGTAAATCGTCTAAAAAATGCTCACCCCGGTACTTTTTCCCCGAAAGAGTTTGAAAACAAATATTGGCTGGGGTTAGGGAAACCGGGATGACTTTTCCGGCTAATTTTGCTCCGGTTAAGGAAGTAAACAATTCATCAACCGCCGATAAACTACCGGCCTTTTCAGTTAAAAAATAAAAAAAAGTATTGCCAAAATTTTGCCCCCGGCCGTTGCGATAAGTAAGTATTTCCTGCCAAAGACGCTTTTGTCGGCCATTGTCCCACAAAGAAATTAACGAGCGCCAATAATCAGAAAAAGCCAGAATTTGGCCCCGCTCATCAGTTCGCAATCGGCCGGTATCACCCCCGGAATCAAAAGTGGTCACAATAGAGGCGATATTGGTAAGTCCAGCCCGAACCAGGGCTTGGTTAATAATCGGCATCCCGGTGCCGCCACCGATAGTACAAATTTTACCCCTTTTGGCCATTATTAATTAGAATAGCATAATTATCTTGATTTAACAGAAAAATATTTCCTATTTAAATTTATTCGCTAAAAAAAGACAAAGAGGAGTATTGGGTAATTGACAACCGTCTTACGCATTGTTATTATGTAAAGTAATTATAATGCTTGTAAAGCATATGCAGTCAATACAAAGCTTAATTAGCTCAAAATACCAAACTGTTATTCCGACTAAAATCCGTCAAAGGCTTAACTTAAAGGCTGGCGATAAACTTATTTGGAAAGTGATTAAAACTGGAAATCAGCCCAAAATTATTGCCGAACTAGAACCTAAAAATTGGGCCAAACACACTCGGGGATTAGGCAAAAATATTTGGCAAAGAACCAATATCGACAAGTATATCGAAAACCTGCGCTCAGAATGGTCAAAATAAAAAAACTCCAAAAAGACCTTCTCTCTTTCAAAAAAATTGGCCTTGATTCCATGGTTTTTATTTATCAGTTTTCCGATCATCCTCAATATGGCCAAATAACCAATGTGGTTATGGAGCTTTTGGGGAAGAAAAAAATTAAAGCGGTTACTTCTGTCATTACTATAATCGAAGCCTTTGTTAAGCCAGAAAAAGAGAGCAATTTAGCAATATTAAATGAATATGAAAATGTTTTTCAGCATCTGCCAAGTTTAGAGATTTTACCTATTGATTGGCCCTTGTCTCGTTTAACAGCCAGACTAAGAGCCCAATACCCAACCATTAGAATTCCTGACGCAGTTCAAATTTCTGCCGCGCTTTTCAAGGGGTGTCCGGCCTTTTTAACCAACGACAATAAGCTCAAAAAAGTAAAAGAGATCAGGGTTATTACTTTAAAAGATTATCTTTAAAAGACAATCCTTCCGGTATCAAAATACCACAATCTTTTCTGTCCTTCTTTGGGCAGACCCCCAAGTAGTTTGCCCATCTCTAGCCGATCAAAAACACTGCTGCCAATTAGGGCCACTTCTTTATCGGAAAAAGTTAAAACTTCGTCTATTTTGGGAAGCAGGCCATTTTTGGCCAATTTGTCTAAACCAAAGTTAAAATCTATCCCGGTTTTCGGCGCCACTCTATTAAAAAACCCCTTTAACCTAGCAATTGACCTATTACTAATTACCGGCAAGAAGCTAATGCTTTTTCGCTCGAAGATTCCTGGTAAAAAATTATCAGCCACTTGGGGCCGCAGGCTCCACAGCGTTAACTCGGTTGACTTTTGAGCAATTCTGGCCAGAGCCAACAAAGCAGAAAAGTTAACCCCCTCTTTTAAAGAAAAAGACAAGACCACTCCGTCGAGGTCGCAAAAGGTGTGAATTGGTTGTTGGTCGGTAAAGGGCGGCCAAGAAAGCACCTCGACTAATTTTTCTACCGAACAAATATTGTCGGGTCTTTCCGTTATGTCCCGTAGTTTGTCTAAGTGTCGATCAACTAACATCTCCTTAATCACCCTATAATTATACCAAATGTTTTTATTTGTATTGGGAGTAGCGCAATTTATTGCGCGCCAAACCCTGGCGCAAACTAAAGTTTGCTAGTCCAGAGGGTTGTTTTTTCCCATCATCCTGCTTTTCTCCCGTCATCCTGAACTCGATTCAGGATCTTTCCCCTAATTACTTATTACAAATTACAAATTACGGATTACAAATTACGGATTACGAATTACGGATTACGAATTACGGATTACGAATTACGGTTACTCCCTTCTTGCTAACCAACCCCCCAAAGTGCTACATTAGAAACCAATGAAAAAAACAACCGCCCTTTTCGTTGACGGCAGCAATCTTTACGCTGGACAATACCAGCTTTTTGGCCCCAAAAAATATCTTGACTTCAAGAGGCTAATAAAATTTATCGAAAAAAATCTTAAAACAACCTTTAATCATATTTATTTTTATGCTTCTTACTCTCCAAAAATTTCAAAACCTAAGCAAAAAGAAAAAGCTTATCTTAAAAATGAAGCCCTTTTTTATCGCAATGTTAAATCAACCAAAAATTTAACCTTTTTTAAAGGATATCGTTCCAAGACTAGCGGTAAAGAAAAAGAGGTTGATGTTAAACTGGCCGTAGACGTTGTTGACCTTGCCTATAAGAATAAATTTGAAAAACTTTTCTTGTGTTCCGGCGATGCTGACTTTATGCACGCCATAAAAGTTGCCCAAGGCCTCAAAAAGGAAATTAATATTTTGGCTTTAGAAAATAGAATCCCTCACCGCTTTTCTTATTCTTATCCTATTTATTTAGTTTGCTTTCAAAAAGCCCAAAGAATAAGAAAGAAAAACAAAAGAAAAATAAAAGAGATAATAGTTAAAAATAAAGAAGAACTCTTGGAAGAATGTTAATCAAAAAAAACCCCCCAATGCATGCATTGGGGGCGAGTTGATTATTAATATACAAGAATTAACAAGTTTTGTCAATTTTTTATTTCAAGATAGGTGAAAACCACGGCTTATAGCCGTGGATGAAACCGATACTAATAGCTCACCCGCCTGTGGCGGGTGAACA
>Ga0265594_1000983_pt1 | contig 22824 bp, 23 predicted proteins | sample saktaG_11_FD_190147 | JGI IMG/M metagenome (GOLD analysis project Ga0265594, IMG submission 190147) | Saline water microbial communities from Sakinaw Lake, British Columbia, Canada - sak_2011_5_24_80m | ecosystem: Environmental > Aquatic > Non-marine Saline and Alkaline > Saline ... | reverse complement strand
TGGCATATTCATACCCTGGAACAAGGCAAGTTAGTACATCATAGCCCGATTCCCGTGCCTGTAACTCGTTAAGGCCAACCCGCGCCACATTATAGTCAAATACTTTCGCAACGGCGGTAGCCAACATGCCGGGAAAGCTTTCACAACCACCAGCCACGTTTGTTCCAATAACCCTACCATGTTTGTTGGCTGTAGACCCCAGAGGAGCAAGTATTTTCTGCTGGGTAATCCGATTGATATTCTCCACGCAGTCTCCGCCAGCATAGATATCCGGATCAGTTGTCTGAAGGTACTGGTTAACGGAAATACCTCCTAGAGCACCGATGGTTAGACCGGCATCCCGGGCCAGCTGCACATTTGGCCTGGCACCAAGAGCCAGCAGCACCAGATCTGCCTCAAGCCTGGTATCTTTAGTGATAACCCCGTGTACCCAACCATTTCCATTGCCCTCAAACCCAACGGCACGTTGCCCGAGAAGTAAATTTACACCTTTGTCTTGCAGATGTCTTTCAACGTAGGCAGCCGTCTCAAAATCAAGGAGGGTTGGGAAAACCCAGTCTAAGGCTTCTACCACGGTAACATCCACACCCTGGGAAACAAGTGCTTCAGTCATCTCCAAACCAATCAGGCCAGCGCCAATAATAACCGCCTTCTTAACTTTGCGAGATGTTAGTAGTTCCCGAATTGCCTTGGCTTCTTTTATCTTTGTCAGGTGAAAGATACCACCAAGCTCTTTTCCTTTAATATCTGGCATCAATGGATTACTACCAGTGGCTAATACCAGTTTATCGTATCCAATAGTGGAGACACGATCTTCCTTCAAATTTAGAACCTCAACTTCATGGGCTTCCCGGTTGATAGCCAGAGCTTTAGTACGAGTAAGCACATTAATATCCAGTACGTTCCTGAAGAAATCATGCCCGCGTCTAACTAAATCTTCCTCACTGTCGATTACTCCGGAGACATAATAGGGTAAACCACAGGTAGCCGTTGATAATTCTCCCATCTGCTCCACAATAGTTATTTTGGCTTTTTGGTTAAGCCGTTGTGCCCTAGCCGCAGCCTTTGGGCCACAGGCTGTACCACCGATAATAACTATATTGATATCCTCTTTCTTCTTCTCGTTTTCCACTAATACCAAAATGAATGCTCCTTCCTAATAATCACAGGTAAAACCCGTAGAAATCTACCCTTAGGGTCAAAGACATACGGATATACTTCATATTCCTTGAGCTGACAATAATACCGTTAGGCTGGTAGCAGTATTAAATTTAATCAAGCTCTAATATCAAGAATAGAAAGCAATCCCAGCCAAAGGCCCGCCAGTACACCCCACAACAGGAGTTATTGGTGTCATGTAGATTTCTTCACATTTAAGACGAGAAGTAATTAACTCCTTGAGTTTCTCTCCATCGGTAATATCATTAGAGTAGTGTACGATAAGATGCAGCGGCTTGCGTGTATCTACATGTTCCTTAATCATATCGGTCACCCTGAGAAGGCTTTTACGTTTACCTATAGTCTTCCCCAGAGATTCGACAAGGCCAGTCATACTAACCATACCCACGATAGGTTTAACCTGCAGCAGATTAGCCACCAAGGCACCCTTAGGTGCACGACCACTCTTAACCAGGTATTTCAATGTGTCCAGGGCAAGGATAAATTTAACCCTTGAAACCATATCCTGAGCCACCTGAACCACATTATTAAACTCTTTACCGGCGCGTGCTGCCCGGGCTGCTTCCAGTACAATGAAGCCCAGAGCGCCGGTTGTGGTCTTCGAGTCAATAATTTCAATATTAATCCCAGGCTTTTTCTCGCATGATATCTCCCGGGCTTTATTGGCAGACTCCCAGGTGGCACTTAACCCTTTGGATAGAACAACGCAAAGAATATTGTTAGTTATTTCGCCAAGCTTGGTAAAAATATCAACAAAGTCTCCGATAGGGGTAGCGCTGGTGGTTGGGATGTCCTTCAGGCTGGTATAGATCCGGTGGAATTCCTTGGATGTAATGTCCACCTGATCCCGATGGGCTTTGCCATCAATCACCAGGCCGAGAGGAGCTACCCGGATGTCGTATCCCTTGATTAATTCAGGGGGTAAACAACATGAACTGTCGGTAACGATGCCAATTTGCGCCATCTTCATCACCTCAATACCAAAAGGCCACAAATCTCTAATTAAAAACTACTAAATACTAACGTTTACAGTTATCTATGTCAATATTCCATAGTGAATTGCGATCATACCCTTTGGCTGATTGTTACCTGTACGTCCATGCATTCGTGTGTCATTTTGGAGCTATTGACAAACTCCTCAAAAGGTCTATAATAAGACTCCAACATGTGAAATGACCCAAGAAGACAAGACTGTAGTTGAGCTTAGTACCATACATGATAAAAATCTACCTCTCCATAAGGCGTAAATGAAGGGGGTCTTATGTAATGAAACACTATAAGATTCTCCGTGCCCTAGCAATTTTCCTTATCCTGCTTCTATTGATAATGGTATTGCCTGCCTCAACAGCTCTGTCTAGAGAGACTCTTGATCTTAGCCGTAGCGAAGGCGCGATCGGCGACAAGATTACGGTTACCGGCTCTAGTTACTCTTCAGGGGACAAGGTCTACATCTACTTTTCCAGTGAGAAAGCCGACGTAGATGATGATATTGACGACCTTGATGTTTGGGAAGAGGTAAGAACAACGTATGCCACGTTGTCGCTTGAAGACGGAGGTAAAATAACTTGTTCTTTTCTGGTACCTGGTGAACTCATCGATGGTAATGAAACGGAAACGGTTAGTGCTGGTGATTACTTTGTCTATGTCACTGAGAGAAAAGAGGGCAGCATACTAGCTAAGGAAGAGTTCACCGTCAGGGGAATTACAGAAGTGGACCCAATGAAGGGACCAACGGGCACTGAAGTTAGGATTGAAGGCATGGGTTTTGAAAGAGAAGAAGACATAGAGGTATTTTTCTATGTTGATGAGCTTGAAATAGCCAGTGGTGATGATGAAACTGATGACGATGGGGAATTTGAACTCACCATCATAATTCCTAAGACTCCTGCCAGCGACTACACCATAAGAATTCAGATTGGTAAGGATGAGGCCAAGGCTCAGTTTACTGTAGAGCCGGAATCAGCCATTAGCGCCACTTCAGGAATAATTGGTGATAGGGTAACGATTAGCGGCACGGGTTTCGGCGCTAGTGCTGGTGTTACCGTTACCTTTGGTGGTAAGGAGATAGCAACCGGCCAGACCCATAACGATGGCAATTTGAGTATTTCCTTTAATGTACCCGGTGTGGAAGCAGGCACCTACGTTGTTGAGGCAAAAGATGAGGATGGCAACTCAGGCAAGTTTGAGTTCACCTTATCTAATGATATCAGTATCAGCCCAGTTACCAACCAGACATCACCCGGCTATGTTGGCATGGAAGTGACAATTTACGGCACTGACCTCAAACCTAATTCCACGATAACCATAATTCACACTGATACGGCAACAGTGTTTAGCACAATCAGTGGAAACGACGGCTCCTTCTCTTATGCCTTCGAGATTCCCGAGATGAAATCCGGGGAGAACATCATAAGTGTCACTGATGGTGTTAACCATCTACAGGTCACTTTTTTCATGGAATCGGTAGCACCAACAACACCGCAGCCAATCTTGCCAGCAATAGATTCTAAACCAGAACGGCCAGTCACTTTTGATTGGAAGGATGTTACAGACCCCAGCAGTGTAACCTTCGTATTGCAGGTTGCCAGAGATAAGGGCTTCGCTGACATGGTAATAGAGAAGCGGGGGTTAGCTGAATCACAATACACCATGTCTCAAACTGAGGACGAAATGCTGGAGTCAACCAAAAAGGCAGCTAACTACTGGTGGCGTGTTAAGGCAGTGGACGGCGCTGGAAACGATAGCAGGTGGACAAGTGTCAGGTCTTTCAATATTGGTTTTGTGTCCGCCATGGCGGGCTGGTTGAAATATCTGTTGATAGGACTGGGAGCATTGGTGTTGCTTGGCATTGCCTTCTTTGTGGGTAAGCAGATTGGTCGAGCTCATTAAATGGAATTCCTGCAGCGTTTCTTCGCTTGGCACAGCTGTTTTTAGAGTCTAAGAGCTATTCAAACCCCTCCTTGACTAGAGCCATCAATACGGTAGCTGCTATTCCTAGGGGTGTTTAGCCAAAGATGGCAGTAATTTGAACCAACAAGCCCCAATCCCCATTCTCTTCTCTAAAGTGCATATATACCACCTAACAGCGGCAAAATGTCCACTATGGCTAGAAAGATCGCGGCAATTACCAAAATAGTCTGCACAATGCCAAGTGTTACAGGGAATACCTCTGGTGCAAATCCCCAAAGATATAGACCACTACCGACGGCGAAAATTGCACTAATCACACCAATGACACCAAGTAAGCTAAACACTCCAGCAATTATGTTTAGAATTCCTGCAACTGTGGGCTTCCAGGTCTTTCCCACCTTTACCTCCTGGTTAAAAGCACGACATTAGCAGAAAGAAGAGATTATAATAGAAGTGCCAGAAAGCAGAGCAATGACCCTTAAAGTGTCGGGTATTCTCGAAAGCCTATTTGTCTCAATGTCGCTGGCGACATACACCTGGGACATGCTAATCAGACCAGCTTACTACAGGATATTGGCGTTAAGCCCATATGGCTAAAGGTTAAAGTTTATCTGTTTCTTATCTTGTCAGGGGATGACCCTGATAGGGGGCGTGTGTCTTTTCCTACCCTACAATCTTGGTTTCAATACCTCAATTCTACCGAAAACAAGAACCCTGATGCAGAAAACTTCACGTCTCCCGCTTTGCTGAGAGTAAATTCCCAGCCTTGGCTCATTAATTGTACCACTAATTTTGAAAGATTCTAATCAATTCACGGATTAAGGGGAGTGTACTTATATTGACACTCCACCTATTTCAAAATATTACCAAGAGGCAAGCAATTCTATCACATAACTGGATAACGCCGTTAATGTAGACGGATAGCCAAGAGGTAGGTTATAATAACTAAGTTGGTAGAAACGATGCCGGCTCTTTATATTGTGGCTACCCCTATTGGTAATTTAGAGGATATTTCCTTGCGTGCCCTTCGCATTCTGCGTGAGGTGAAGCTCATTGCCGCCGAAGATACCCGCAAGACCAAACGGCTACTTGCCACCTATGATATTAAAACACCGATGACAAGTTATCATGAGTATAATAAATGGACTAAGCTAGAGTATATCTTAAGCTGTCTTGGTGATGGTGACGTGGCTCTCGTTTCTAATGCTGGGATGCCAGGTATGTCCGACCCCGGTTATGAACTGATTGTAGCTGCCAGCCAACGAGGTATCTCGGTGGTTCCTATCCCCGGACCATCAGTGGTCACCACAGCGCTGGTTATCTCCGGACTGCCCACAGACAAGTTTATCTATCTGGGCTTCCTACCACGCAAGTCCAGTGCCAGACGGCACCTGCTTGAGTTTGTTGCTGATAAAGACGAAACCATTGTAACTCTGGAATCACCCCATCGGCTATTAGCAGCGCTAGACGATATGCTGCTTGTTCTGGGGGATAGAAAGATAGCTATTTGTCGTGAGCTAACTAAGATTCATGAGGAGGTTTTCCGGGGAAGAATAAGCCAAGCCATTGAACACTTCGCCCAACCAAAAGGAGAGTTCACCCTAGTTATTAACGGCAAAAGAAAGGGGAATAAGCCACAGCTAACCCCGGATATTGAGCAGCAGTTACATAATATGCGCCAGTCTGGGTTAACGGCTAAAGAAGTAGTAGCCAAAGTAGCTTCAGAAACGGGCCTATCGAAGAAAGAGCTATATCAGGCTTGGCTCAGATTATCTTGAAGCTCTGTATGTATCAAAGGCAAAGGGAATAACTCTAAAGAGAGTAACCCTGATTTCATAGTGAAGCTCCAATGCTGCCCAAATGGCTTAGAAAGGAGTCAATAATGCGTCGTGGATGCATATCTTTAGGGGAAATCCAGTGCGATAAGTGTCACCGCATCATACCATACCCTGAGCGTTACTTAATTGTTGAGGAGACAGAAGATACTTTATTGCGTTTGTGCATTGATTGCTGCCTCAAAAAAGGCTATGCCAGCTATAAGCAGGAAAAGGGAGAGCAAGTGACAACCTTCTTTGTTGAATAAGAGTTAGTCCCTGATTCTGAGTTGTGGTAGAATATTAGGCAGTTTCGTTAAGCAAGGATAGCTGATATGGGTGAAAGAATTTACATTGGGGTGGCCTGGCCTTATGCCAACAGCCCACTGCACTTAGGTCAAATTGCCGGAGCATATTTGCCACCGGATATTTTTGCCCGTTACCATCGCATCAAGGGTAACGAGGTATTAATGGTGACTGGTTCGGATATACACGGTACGCCAATAACTATTAGCGCCGAGCGCGAGGGCAAGACTCCAGATCAAATAGCCGATAAGTACCACCAACAGTTTCTCAAGGACTGGCAAAAGCTGGGCATCACCTTTGATCTATATACTTCTACCGGCACTGCCAACCATGCTGAGATAACCCAGGACATCTTCCTCAATCTTTTTAATAAGGGTTATATCTATAAAAATACTGTTAAGCAAGCCTTCTGCGCCGCCTGCCAGCGCTTTTTACCCGATCGATATATTGAAGGCACCTGCCCCCATTGTGGTTTTAACGGAGCAAGGGGCGACCAGTGTGACCAGTGCGGCCAGCCGCTGAATTCCATAGAGCTGATCGAGCCACGATGCGGCATCTGTGGTGCTACACCCGAGTTCAAGGACTCAGAGCAATTTTTTCTCAAGCTCACTGCCTTTCAGGACAAGCTCTTATCCTGGGTTAAGAAGCAAAAGCACTGGCGGCCCAACGTGCTTAACTTTACGACGAGTTATCTGGAGAGAGGGCTTAAGGATAGAGCTATCACCCGAGATATAGAGTGGGGGATACCACTGCCGCTTGAGGGCTATCCCGGCAAGCGTATCTATGTTTGGTTCGAAGCCGTTATCGGTTACCTCTCAGCCAGCAAGGAGTGGGCTAAAAGCACCGGTAATACCGAAAAGTGGCGTGATTTCTGGCAGGATAAAGAGGTAAAGAGCTACTACTTTATCGGCAAGGATAATATTCCCTTCCATACCATTATCTGGCCAGCAATGTTGATGGGCTACGGCGGGCTTAATCTGCCTTATGATGTGCCTGCTAATGAGTATTTGACTATTGAGGGGAAAAAACTTTCCAGCAGTCGCAACTGGGCAGTTTGGCTACCCGATTATCTATCCCGCTATGCGCCTGACCCGCTGCGTTATTTACTATCGATAAACATGCCAGAAACAGGGGATACTGACTTCTCCTGGCACGAATTCGTGCGCCGCAACAATGATGAGCTGGTAGCCACGTATGGCAACCTGGTCCATCGAGTGCTCACCTTCACCTACCGTAGCTTCGATGGCTGCGTACCGGTACCAGGAGAGCTTGATTGCCATAGCCAAGCCCTAATTAAACAGACCAAGAACACCCTTAACACTATGGATAGACTTCTCTACCAGTGTCATTTCAGGGAGGCAATAAGGTCAGCTATGTCCTTAGCCCAAGAGACTAATCGCTACCTGGATGAGAAATCTCCCTGGAAAATAATAAAACAAAATAGGCAGGCTTCAGCCACTGCCTTATACATTGCCATCTCAGTCCTCTCAGGTCTTAGAACAGCGCTCTATCCTTTCTTACCCTTTAGCTCTCAAAGGTTACACGAGTTTCTTGGTTTTAAGGGTAGTGTCGCAGACGATGGCTGGCAATTACATTTACCGCAACCGGGACAGAGATTACTGCCCCCCGAGCCCCTTTTTTCTAAGCTAGATGCAGAGTTAGTAGCCGAAGAAACAGCACGGCTAGGGCATACCAACTAGAGGAGGCAAAGCTTGCAGCTCAGCACCATTTATACACCCGTCCAGGAAGATTTGGTTAAGGTAGAGAAAGAACTTGAATTAGTCAGCAAGGTCGATTTTTCTTGGTTAGCTGAATTATTGAGCCACAGCTTGAGTAACGGTGGCAAGGGGATTCGCCCAGCGCTTACTTTGCTATCAGGCAAGTTTTACCACTACAACCTTAACACTCTTTTGCCAATGGCAACAGCAGTCGAGGTCCTGCATATAGCTACCCTGGTACATGATGACGCTATTGATAAATCTGCGGTCCGCAGGGGTAAGCCAACGGTATACAAAGTGTGGGGTGAGGATAAAGCTGTACTCCTAGGAGACTATTTGTTCGCCAAAGCAGGGGAACTTACTGCCACTACACAAAACTTACGAGCCGTAAAGCTATTTGCGCAAACCCTCAGGACTATCTCCACCGGGGAGTTAGCTCAATCCTTCAGCGCTTTTACTCTTGAGCAAACATATGAACAGTATATTCAAAGGAATTCTTATAAAACGGCAGCTCTCTTCACCTTAGCTACAGAGTCAGGCAGTGTCTTAAGTGAGGCACCAGAGGCATCAATCAAGATTCTGAACGAGTATGGTTACAATTTGGGAATTGCTTTTCAAATCGTGGATGACATCTTGGATTTTGTTGGCACCGAGGAGGAGCTGGGCAAGCCAACAGGCTCAGACCTGGTTCAGGGTACCCTTACCCTACCAGCAATGCTTTTATTAGAGTGCTTCCCAGAAGACAACCCGGTGAAAAAGATATTTCAGAATGAGGACAAGGACAAGAATGTTAAGCTGGCGATAGAAATGGTTCGTAACTCGCCAATTGTTGAGGAATGCTACCGGATTGCTTCAGATTACTGTACCAAGGCTTGTTGCAATCTTAATCTCTTGCCGGATAATGACAGTCGTCAAGCAATGATAGAACTGGCAAAGTACGTGGTAAGACGAAAAAGATAACGGATAACCAGGGAAATAACTACTTGAAACCACACCAAGTGGTTATGTTTTCTACTGACTCACGTTCGCTCTCCAGCTTGTTTGCCGGGAAGTCCCAATCAGGAAAGCCGATGGCAATGCTTAGTATTATTCGCTTGGATTCAGGGATACTGGTAAATTGCCTGACTACTTCAGGGTACTGTACACCTTGCACGCCAGCGTAGGTGCCCAGACCATAGTTTAGTGCTACCAGGCAGATAGTCTGGGTGATGAGGCCAGCATCAAGAAGGACACGTGGTTCAGCAAGAGAACTATCGGCAGATAGTATGATAGCCGTTGGAGCATCAAAGAAACGAAAACCCCTCTGCCGCCACTGCGCTCTCTTATCTTTGTCTTCCCTAGTTATGTCCATAAGCTGAAAAAGCTGGATAGCAATGCCTACTTGGCGCTCCCGATAAACACCTTCAAGACGACCAATAGGAGAGTCTGGACTAGGTGCCACTCCAGAAGCGAGCATATCAATATTGCCCCGGCTGATATTATCCAGCACCTCCCCAGTGACAGCCGTGATCTCCCAAGTCTGCGCATTGTCGCCAGAAGGAGCTCGAGCAGCTATGTTTAATATCTCCTTGAGGGTTTCCTTAGCAACCGGGGTGGATTCATAACCCCTTATACTCTTCCGCGAACGTATCGCTTCTACGATGTCCATAATCTAGCTCCTTCCTAATACTTAAGTTTGAATTCAAAAACTCTTATAACATTTGATAATATGTATTGTCAAGGCAACCACTTAAGTTAACATTACTAACGAGCTGACAGTGTTTCTCCTCGAGGGTTCTCTCTTCTTGACAGCGATTGGAATACGTGGTAGAAATCTAGACAAAATAACAATTGCTTGCTACGTGAAAAAGGACATGAAATAATTTGCTGAGATGAGCAATTAATTAACTCTTATGCCATAGTCTGGTAATGACTCCCACTTGAGGAGGCGCAATTATGAAAAATAGGAGAGTCAGGGATATCGCCAAACTGCTCATAAGTGTCTTAGCTTGCCAGTGTGCCGGTTTCATCGGTTCTATCTTCACCACACCTTCAATCCCGACCTGGTATGCCACACTCCAAAAACCACCCTTCACTCCACCGAGCTGGTTATTTGCTCCTGCCTGGATAACTCTTTATCTGTTGATGGGAATATCATCATTTATTATCTGGCGCAAAGGAATAAATAATGGACGGGTCAGAGAAGCGTTAATCGTCTTCCTAATACAATTGATTCTAAATAGCCTGTGGTCAATAGTTTTCTTCGGGCTAAAATCACCTCTTTACGGGGTCGTAGTAATTGTAGCTTTGTGGATTGCTATATTATTTACAATGTTCAAGTTTTTTAAGCTATCAACTGCGGCAGGAGGACTTCTTTTACCTTATATTCTATGGGTAAGTTTCGCGGCAGTTTTGAATATCTCGATCTGGATATTAAATACGTAGACTCAAGAGATTATTCAACAGCACGAAGATTTGTAATGTTTATCCTGATTAAGACAAATGTAAGAATTGTGGAATACATTGGCTTGAGTATTACTTCACCTCAACCTGAAATGCTGCCATCCCGGTAGGTTTCTTTTTTCTGGGTGGGTAATTTCTCCTTGAACTGATCAACAGCATACTGGCAAGCGGCGAAACCTTCCTTACGATGGGCAGCGGAGATAGCAAAAACCAGATTAATATCCCCCACCTTTAGTTTACCAATTCGGTGGCACATGGCTATCTTGTTTACCTGCCATTTTTGCTTAATGTCAGCAGCTATCTCTGTTAATCTTTCCTCAGCGGTTCCATGAGTATCCTCATATTCTACGGCAAGAACCGGTTTACCCTGAGAATATTCACGAATCAGGCCAACATAGGTAACTACACAGCCGCTACTATCAGTTTTAACCTTATTTACCACAAGCTCAGGAGAAATGGGCTCTTTAGTAATCTCAATCATAATTCCTCCAAAAAGAGAGGCTGATCTCAAAAAATACCCTACTTAGTCTATAGAGGTCAAGATGTAGCTGGAGCCTGTTTCGGTTGCTGGACTATATCTGGGGTCTTCTTGGGCAAAGGCTTAGCTTTGGTATCGGCCTTTGCCGCTGCCGAAGCAGGTTTTTCTTTAATTTTTGGCGAAGGTGATGGGACAGCTCCACTAAATAGTGCCTCTAGCTCCTCACCCTCTATGGTCTCCTGAGTAATGAGTTGCTCCGCAATCTGGACTAATTTTGGTTTATTTTCGGTCAGAATCTTTTGGGCGGTTTCATAGGCATGCTGGATAATATCGTGTACTTCATCATCAATTTGTTCTGCTATCTTATCGCTATAGTCTCGCTGCTCAGATATTTCACGACCGAGGAAAACTAGCTCTTCCTTATGTCCAAAGGTTCGTGGACCTAATTTTTCACTCATTCCAAAATCAGTTATCATCTTGCGGGCAAGTTTAGTAGCCTGCTCAATATCATTCTGACTACCAGTGGTAACTTCATTAAAGATTATTTCCTCGGCAGTATGACCGCCAAGCAAGGTAGCTAGCATATCCTTAAACTGGGCACGGGTCATCATGTAGCGGTCCTCGGTAGGTAATTGGCGGGTGTGACCAAGGGTCATTCCTCGAGCCACTATGGAAATTTTATGCACCAGGTCAGCGTCGGGCAGCGTTCTGGCAACCAGAGCATGCCCTGCCTCATGATAGGCAGTAATCGCCTTTTCTTTGGGGCTTATACGGCGGCTCTTTCTCTCCGGGCCGGCTATTACCCGGTCTATAGACTCCTCAAGCTCCTGCATACTAATAGCTGTTTTTTCCCTTCGAGCAGCTAGAATGGCAGCCTCATTAACCAGATTGGCAAGATCTGCACCGCTGAAACCAGCCGTTGTTTTAGCGAGTACATCTAAATCAACTGTCTCGTCTAACGGCTTACCATTGGAATGGACCTTAAGAATAGCAGCACGCCCGTTAATATCCGGGCGGTCCAAGATTACCCGTCGGTCAAAACGCCCGGGACGCAATAGCGCCGGGTCAAGTATATCCGGCCGGTTAGTAGCCGCTAAAAGAATAACACTGGTATTGGTGTCAAAACCATCCATCTCCACCAGAATTTGGTTTAGTGTCTGCTCCCTTTCATCATGACTACCACCCAACCCTGCACCCCGATGTCGCCCTACGGCGTCAATCTCATCAATGAAAATAATGCAAGGGGTATTACGTTTCGCTTGGTCAAAGAGGTCTCGTACCCTTGAAGCGCCCACACCGACAAACATCTCGACAAACTCACTACCACTAATAGAGAAGAAGGGTACCCCCGCCTCACCAGCTATTGCTCGGGCCAGTAACGTCTTGCCGGTACCAGGCGGGCCTACCAACAGCATGCCCTTCGGAATGCGGGCTCCCAATCTCTGGAACTTCTCCCGCGATTTGAGGAAGTCAACTACTTCGCGCATCTCCTGCTTGGCTTCTTCAACGCCGGCGACATCATCAAAGGTTACCGTAGGTGTATTAGCCGGGAATACCCGCGCTTTGCTACGGCCAAAGCTCATGGCCTGGTTATTAGCTCCTCGAGCGCTACGGAACAGGAAGAAGAGCAAAGCACCAAAGATTATAATGGGAAGAAAGTTAAGCAATAGCCCTCCCCAGTTAAATCCCGATGACCCTTTGATGTCAACTTCTACGCCCTCCAGGCTAAGCCCGGCAATCTCATATATGCTGGTGTTAGTTTCTTTGTAAGTCCTTAACTCAGTACCATCTGTAGTAGTAATAGTCAGCAACTCACCATCAACGATAATCTTTTCTATCCCGCCAGTTTGTGACCTGGAAATAACCTCGCTAAGAGGGACTTCCTCAGATTTCTCAGCACCCGGCCAGAGGGCCAAGAAAAGGACTATCACAGAAATAAATATAGCTATATATATTAAACTACCACGTCCCCAATTCGGTTTCATTCATCACCTCAAATAATAATTAAACCTCAACCCCCTATATTATAACGTAGCAGAAAGAGAAAAGTAAAAAATTTGTACTCTACAGCCTGATTTTACTCCGTTCTTACCTGACTGTTATAGATCCCCTGCAAACGCAAGGCATCATCTTCCAAAATAGGACTCTCACAGATTACCATACCTTGAGCGTCACAATCTTTTAATGCCTGCAGAAGTTCGGCATACTGGAAATCAGACTCTGTAAGGACCTGATGTTTTATCTCCCCCTTTTTCCCATAGGCGATTCCAGACACATGAATATGCATATTATCCAGGGCTGCCTTGCCCAGACGCTCCTTGATTCTCTGTAAAATAGAGGTAAACTCAGGGTAGGAATTAAACGCCCCGGTTCGCGCATGCCAGTGAGCAAAATCAATACAAGGTGCTACTCCCTCTAGCTCAGCACACAGGTTAAGCGTCTCTTCCAAATCCCCAAACTGACTGGGCTTCCCCATAATTTCCGGTCTAACCCATACCCGGTTATTTTCCCGCCTGAGACGATGCATTATTTCTTCCAGGTTGTCCTTTACCCTGGTATAGGTTTCTTCTGGTGAATCGCCAAGGTAGAAGGCGGCATGGAAAACGATACTTTCCGCCCCGCATATCGCAGCAATACGGGCTGTTTGAATTATCCGCTCCTGGCTAGCTCTTACCTTCTCCGGCTCATGAGAATTAAGATTAATAAAGTAAGGAGCGTGAGCGGACAGTCTTACCCCTTCTCTGACAGCTACTTCAGCTACCAGGCGGGCTCCGGCCTCGCCCATCCTAACCCCTTGAACAAACTCCATCTCCATACAACCCAACCCCAGCTCAGCTATACGATGAATCCCATCTATGGTGGAGTTTGTCTTGGAACTAAGGGGAATACCACCAGTGCCAAAAAGCAATCCAACCATTTTCTTGTATCCTTAATTTATAGTATAGCACAGTATTCATTACCCGATGATTCTTAGTCTCTTACATTGCTTACTTCAGTCTCTAAGTTAAAGAATTACGATTGTGCTATAATTATAAATAAACGTGTTTCAATTGGAGGTCTGATTTCTGGAAGCGATAGAGATAGCCCGCAAAGTCATTGAAGCTGCCGGCGACAAGCAGGCAGAGGATATTGTATTACTAGATGCCCAGAAAGTATGTAGCTTTGCCAGTTATTTCGTGATATGCAATGGCGATAGCCAGCGGCAAATTCAAGCTATTTATGATGAGATTACCCACGCATTAAGGAAAGAGGGCCTCCTGCCTCAACACTACGAAGGTACAGTGGAATCAGGATGGCTCTTGTTTGATTTTGGCAATGTTATTGTGCACATCTTTGCCCCCCTTGAGCGGGAGTTCTATCAACTGGACAAGCTGTGGAGACGGGCTACAGCTATAATTCGGATTCAGTAAGTATAAATCTCATCCTCAGAAAAGAATAGCTTAATTTCTTTTTCAGCAGTCTCCGCCGAATCGGAGCCATGAACCGAATTATGTTCTATATCCTGGCCAAAATCACCCCTGATAGTCCCGGATTCAGCCTTTTTGGGATCAGTAGCTCCCATTATCTTTCTACTTATCTCCACCACCTTGTCCCCCTGAAAGACAGCCGCAACTATCGGGGCAGAGCTAATATAATCCACCAAATCATTAAAGAAGGGCTTATCTCTATGAACAGCGTAGTGTTTTTGCGCCAGTGCTTTATCCAGGTGAAGCATCTTAATACCTATCATCCTGAGACCTGCCCGCTCCAAACGACTGAGAATAGTGCTCGCCAGGCCCCGCTGCATAGCATCCGGCTTGATAAGAACCAGAGTCCTGTCCATATTTAAACTCCTTTATCTCCTGCTGAAATATTTTCGATAACTACTCTTGATATATTGAGAAGCCTTTCTAAATCGCTTACCCTAACCTTTTCCAGGGTGTCAACAATAAGGTCGGCTTCTGCTAGAGCCTCCCCAGGATTGGTATTGGTTACGGCTATACAGCGCATCCCGGCCCTTTTGGCAACAGCCACACCTGCCACCGCATCTTCAATCACGACGCAGTTTTTGGGTGCCACTCTCAATTTCTTAGCCGCCAGCAGAAAACCCTGCGGGCTGGGCTTCCCCTCTGCAACCTCCCTACCCCAGACAATAGCATCGAAGTAACTAACGATACCTAAGCCTTTTAGAACCAGCTGAATGTTCTCCGTAGGAGCGGATGAAGCCAGCGCCAGGCTAAAGCCGTGTTCCCTTAGCGAAACCAGGAGGTCTACTGCCCCGGGTAGTGGTTTTATGTTCTGGCTTATTAATTGGCGGAAGTATTTCTCTTTCTCATCGGCAATACCATCTACCTCTTTTACCGTTAAATCACTACCTAAGGCAGCCTTGATGATAGTATCGTTCCTTTGCCCGAACTTGCGTCTGAATTCAGGTTCAGTAAAGCTAGCACCTCTTTTCCGGAAGACATGCTGCCATGCTTTTAGATGGTAGGGAGCAGTATTAGCGATAACTCCATCCATGTCCCAGACAACCGCTTTGTTACCCTTTCCGCTGACAGAATCTACGTTCACAATAAAGTTAGTGGCGGTGCCTTCGGCTACCAGCGTGCCATCAGCCAGGGTTATTTCCGCTTTGGTTTCTACCGTTCTGCGGTTTTTACCGGTTACCTCTGCGGTAACAATGAGCAACTCACCGACTGCCGCCGGACGCTTCAGTCGAGCTTGAATCTTAGCAGTGACGCAGGTCATACCTTTAAATCTGACTGCATTACCCATAGCTTCATCAAGAAGCGCCATTAAAATACCACCATGAACTATATCCGGCCAGCCTTGATATAGCTTAGTAGGAGTAAATTCTGCCCTAGCTGTTTTACCATCCCAATCAAAAATCAGTTTGAGCCCAATGGGATTATCCTGCCCACAGCCGAAGCACATGCTGTAGTTTTCGTCAATTGATATTTCAGGTAAGTTTACCATCATTGTCTCCATTCTTTAACGGTGCTTGGATTTAGTAATATGCGGACGCCTGAGATATAGCGGTTGCAAAGTAGCTACATCGTTCAAGTCACCGGATTCAAGTCGTTGTTGCCCCAGTTCAGCTAAAAAACCGGCTCGCCGAAGTTCTGAGGCTAAAGGTGGTATCATAGCCCTTTGCTTAAGTTGCTGTTTTAGTTTCTCGGCAATAATTGGCACGAATTCTCCACAAAATATGGTTCTGGTGGCTATCCCTGAGCAGAGTGCATCAACTGTAGTTATGTGTTCGGCAGCCAGCGTCAACCACTGATTATCTCTATGCTGGTACATAGCGGTAGCAATCTCTTCTCTACCGGCATTAAGTATTGAGCAAATAGGCAAGCTGGTTTCAGCATGCTGGTAAGCGGCTGCCTCCAGAGTGCTGATACCAATTATCGGTATCCCCAGGCTAAAAGCTAGCCCCTTGGCACTACTAATTCCTACCCTTAATCCATTAAAACTGCCCGGCCCCCTGGCCACGATAATACCACTGATTGATTTAAGGTCTAACTTAACTTGATTTAACAGGTAAACCAGCTGTGGCAGCAACTCAACACTGTGGTTCCGGCCACAGTGCCAGGTCAATTCAGCTAATATCTGACTATCTTGAGCCAGAGCCAGGCTAGCATTATCGGTTGAAGTATCTATTGCCAAAAGCATTGTTAGTCCTCTTAATATCAGTCAACGAGTGGTAATCTTAATTGCCGAGATATTTCCAGATAGCGTTGACCATTAGGTTTGAGCCAGAAGCTGCGCTCAGTATCAGTAATATAGCTTATTTTAATCAGCAGGTGCTCTAACGGCAGCAGGGCCAGTGCCTTTTCTGCCCACTCCACAACACAAACACCACCACCATACAGGTATTCATCCAAGCCCAGGTCTTCAATCTCTTCCACGTGGTCAAGCCGATACAGGTCTACGTGATACAATGGTAGCCTGCCATAAAGCTCCCTGACCAGCATAAAAGAGGGGCTAACGGCGTACTCCTTGATACCCAACCCCCAGGCGATACCCTGCGTCAGACAGGTCTTCCCCACACCCAGATCCCCTACCAGAAGAAAAACGTCACCGGGCAGGGTTAACTTTCCAATATTAACTCCAAGCTCTTGCGTCTGTTCCGGGCTACGGCTAGTTAACTTCATAACTATTTTATAACCAGCGGCTCCCCTCTAATTGCTAACAAAGTGGTCCCACCCCCACTTATTGAGATGAAACGGATTGCTTTTGCTGTCAAGTAAGACTACCCTACACTCTTTATCAGTTACCACTTCCCCGATTACTGTTATCGGGCAAGAAACTAACTTTCTAATATTATTGATAACCTCAGGGCTCCCGGTAAACAAAAGTTCGTAGTCCTCCCCCCCGGAGAGCGCCATCTCAAGAGCCTTATCGCCAAAGCCAGCGCTTACCGCAGGCTCAACAGGCACACGGTCAACCTCTATACGGGCACCAACATGGCTGGCCTCGCAAATATGTTGCAGGTCTGAAATCAATCCGTCGCTAATATCTATCGCTGCCTTCACTCCTCTTTCCACTAACAGCTGCCCTTCAACTATTCGTGGGTAAGGGCGAAGAAATCCCCGTTTTAAACAGGCAGTGGTTTCAGCATCAAAATGGAGTTCACTCCTGAGCATCTCCAAACCGGCGGATGCAGCCCCCAGAAAGCCGGTAACTGCTATCTGCTCACCCGATACCGCTGCTGAACGAGTAAGTATCCGGCTATCCTGGCTTCCGGTGTTACCAAGGATGGTAATATTAATGGCTACTAAAGGGGCGTGGCTCATATCCCCACCAACTATTGCCACCCCAAACTCCTTTGCCAAATCAATCATCCCCTGGTAAAAGGCAGTAACATTGTCAACTTCAGTATGCCCCGGTAAGGCTAACGATACCAACGCATACTTAGGTATCCCACCCATAGCAGCAATATCACTCAGATTGGCTGCCATCGACCTCCAGCCCAGGTCTTCCCAAGAAGCTATGCCCAGAGTAAAATGCACGTCTTGAATAAGGCAGTCAACAGTAGCTAGCTGAGTGGCAGCATCACCATGCCAGGCGGCAGCATCATCACCAATGCCGATAATAAGCTGCTGCCACGACGCAAACTTATCATCCTGTGAGCTCTTAACCATTTTAGCCAGGAGGTTAATCAGCCCAAACTCTCCCAGCTCCGAAACCTTCATAACAGGTTTGATTATATCATTCTCTACATCTGAGTAACAAATTAGCGAAGGTTTCTACGAGTGACTATCTCCCTAGTATCAAGGAGCATTTTTAAAGCGGAAGTTTACCCATCCAATCGATAAATTCCTGGGTGTTAGAAAACTCCTGGTAAAAATCCTCAGAAAACACTATGTATACCTGGGCACCGTGCATTTCTTTCTTCAGATGGGTTAGCCAGGCATCAATAGCCAGGGAAACCTCCTGGGTCCCGATACCACCAAGGTCTTGGAAAGGGGTATAATAGCGGGCCGACAGGTCAAAAATGGTAAGCTGATGATTCTCAATGGGGAGAGCAACGGCAACATGCCCTTTTGGGGTGGAGCCGAATGTTTGAATCCCCAATATCCAAATGCTAGACCTCCGCTGATTATAACTCAGTAGCATACTGGCTAGCAGTACTGACAGGTCTTCGCAATCCCCCACCCCATCTCTAATGGTCTCAACCGGCATCCGCCAGAAGTCATTTCTCCATCCCAGAGTGCCGCTGATCGATTCAGGGAGAAGTGGAGTAGGACTATCGGCACTGTATTCAATATTCCTTAGTATCCACTGAAACATCCGTCCATAGTCTTTCCAGAGCTCAACGGTATCGGGAGAATAGCCACCAGTAATTTCCAGCACTTTAGCCCAAATCTCCGGTTCATCCGGCGTAATGAAACGCTGACAATCTTCTCCGAAACCCAACCGCAAGTTTATCTGCTCCCTCAAATTGGCGTAGTCACTAAGCATCTGCTCATGGTCGGCTGCTAGCTCCGTTTCTGACATGATAGTATTTAATTGTGCTTTGGTATCCTCCAATTGTTTACTAGCAGCTTCCAATTGCGCTGAAGTTTGGCTTAGCTGCCCATTAGCAAAATACAACTGCTGCCACAAACTACCACCAAGGGCGATAGAAACCACCAGCAAAACTGAGCCAACAACAAACAATCGCTTCCATAAACCCTGAATCATCTTAATCCTCGCTAGTTTAGTAACTGACCTACTTGACGATAAACACTCTTATATAAAACCCCCATCCCCAATACCTTCAAGGCAAATTATAGCATCCCTGTATTGCAGCCACAACATGGCTCTAGCCATATCAGCTAAAAGCTGCTATATTGTCTCACGTAATATGCGTTACGCCACTATTGCTGATATTCATGCCAATTTAGCTGCTTTTACCGCAGTGCTGGATGATATCAAGCAGCGGGGAGGGATAGAGGAGGTCTGGTGCTTGGGAGATGTTGTCGGCTATGGGCCCGACCCACACCAGTGTATCGAGCTTTTACGCCAATACAGTCATGTCTGTGTAGCTGGAAATCACGACTGGGCAGCTATTGGTAAGATAGATACCTCCAATTTTAACCATGATGCTGCCGCTGCCTGTCACTGGACAACTCAACAATTAAGCCTAGAGAATATAGAGTATCTCAGCAATCTGCCGCTGGTCATCGAGAGAGATAATTTTACCCTAGTGCATGGTAGTCCAAGGGACCCTATCTGGGAATACCTGCTATCAACCAGCAGCGCCGGAGAAAATTTTGCTTTTTTCCGGTCACAGTTCTGCCTAGTGGGGCACTCTCACGCGCCGTTAATATTTGAGTATAATGAGGCTAAAGCTTGTTCCCTTAGTAAATTCCCGGCCGATACCGAAATTAGGCTGGCCGAAAACCGATTGATAATCAATCCGGGTGCTATCGGGCAACCCCGGGATGGCGACCCTCGAGCTAGCTACGCTATCTACGATAGTGAAAGCAGAACCATTAAGCAATACCGTATTCCCTACGATATAAGAATCACCCAAGCCAAAATGATAGAGTATGGATTACCTATACGTCTAGTGACCCGCTTGAGCTATGGTATGTGAACTTAACCTACGCCGTTGGCAACGGTAGAGGGATGCTAAACTTATTAGCTACCGAAACCACTTGCCTTATCATTGATAGTAATAGTATACTTTACTGTACAATTTGGCTAGAGGAGAATAACGCTTGTTGACAAACTACGGCTACATCGGCCTATTTTTAATAGTCGCTGTTATATTTACCGTTACTACCCTTCTCATCCCTGTTACCCTCAGAATTATCCGCATTGTTCCCCACAAGCCCAATCCCATTAAAAACTCTCCATTTGAGTGTGGGATGGAGACCATAGGCAAGACCTGGGTTCAATTTAATTTTCGCTATTATTTTTACGCCCTGATGTTTATCACTGTCGACGTCATAGTTGTTTTCCTATATCCATGGGCGGCTGATCTCAGGAATTTGGGGTTCTCTGCTTTTGTTACCATGCTTGTGTTCATAGCACTCATCGTTGTTGGCGTTATCTATGCCTGGAAAAAGAAGGTCCTGGAATGGAAATAGAAAAACTCTCTATCTATTCCGCCATCGAACTCGATAAAGCCGAGGGTGAGGCTATTGAAATACTAAAAGAACATAGCCAGGAACCCATCCCTGACCGTGATAGATGGTTGGGTGAAGAACTGCAAAGAAACATATTACTTACCACAGTAGATACCATAATAAACTGGGCACAGCGCTCCTCACTATGGCCAGCAATTTGCTTTCCAGCTTGCTGTGCTTTTGAATTGATTGCCGCTAATGCCTCCCGCTTCGACCTCTCCCGCTTTGGTATGGAAATACTGCGCGCCTCACCACGTCAAGCTGACCTGATGATTACCGCCGGTACACTGACCTGGAAAATGGCCCCTCAGGTAAGGCGCATCTATGACCAGATGGCTGAGCCGAAGTGGGTGATAGCTATGGGGGCTTGTGGCATCAGTGGCGGTATTTTCCGCTCTTCTTATGCCGTGGTTCCGGGATATAACCGCATAGTCCCGGTCGATGTTTACATTCCCGGTTGTCCCCCACGCCCCGAAGCCTTAATTTATGGTATAAGAATGCTACATCAAAAAATATCTAAAGAGCACACCGATATAGTATTACCCTCTCCCACCGATGTAGTCAATAAGGGGAGAGAATTACTAGACAAAGCGAAGGATTTATCCCCATTCTAAGGAAAATGTGAATGACTGTTTCTCTAGCAGGACCAGAGATTGCAAAACAGATAGCTGAACGCTTCCCTGAGATTATTTCTGAGATAAGCGACCAGGCTGTGGTAGTTAAAAGCAAGTCCCTTTTTGAGGTAGCTGAATACCTCAAGAGCAGCCCGGAGCTTAGCTGTGATTACCTGAACTATATAGCTGCTACTGACTATTATGATTATTTTGAAATCGTTTATCAGCTAACATCCCGGAAGCATAACCATAGTCTCATGCTAAAGACCCGTTGTTATGACCGGAGCCAACCTGCTGTTCCCTCAGTAGTAAGTCTGTGGCGAGGAGCTGATTTCCAGGAGCGCGAGATTTACGACCTTATGGGCATAACCTTCACAGGACACCCGAACTTAAAGCGCATCTTCCTCTGGGAAGGGTTTGAGGGATACCCGTTACGTAAGGATTATTTGTGATGGCACTTAAAACCGAACCTTTTATGTTAAATATCGGTCCCGTGCACCCGAGTACCCACGGGGTATTCCGCATGCGGGCAACCCTTGACGGGGAAGTCATCGTTGATATCGAACCGGTCTTTGGTTATCTGCACCGCGGTGTCGAGAATCTAGCCGAGGAGAGAACTTACACCGGCATTATCCCGCTGACCGACCGTCTGGATTATCTAGCCTCAATGAGCAATAACCTGGCCTATGTCTTAGCCGTAGAAAAGTTAGCCAACATTAAAGTGCCGGAGCGAGCCGAATATCTGCGAGTTATAATAGCTGAACTGCAGCGCATTGCCAGCCACCTGATAGCTGTTGGCGCTTTTTTGAATGATTGTGGTGCCTTTTTCACTCCCTTCCTGTATATGTTCCGGGAAAGAGAGAAGATTGTAGACCTATTTGAGATGGTTAGTGGCCAGCGGCTACTCTATAACTATATGCGTATCGGTGGTCTCAGCCAGGATATTCCCCCTGAATTCTTGCCGGCTCTGGAAAAGTTTGTAGAGCAGATGCCCGATTTTATCGACGAGTATGACCGGCTTCTGGCCAAGAACGAGATACTGCTGGCTCGCGCCAAAGGCGTAGGCATCTTACCCCAAGAAATGGCGATTGATATTTGTGCCAGTGGCCCGGTACTCAGAGCCAGTGGCGTACAGTGGGATATTCGTAGAGCAGATCCGTATTCTATCTATGACCGCTTTGAATTTGATATCCCTACTGGTAACGCCGGCGACTGTTACGACCGATACCGGGTAAGAATCGAAGAAATGCGACAGAGTCTGCGCATTATCAAGCAAGCCACCAAGCAAATACCTCCAGGGGAAATACAGGCTGAAGTACCACACCTTATTCGCCCACCGGCGGGAGAAGCCTATGCCCACATCGAAGCCCCGAAGGGAGAACTGGGATTCTACCTGGTATCAGACAATTCTATTGCCCCCTATCGTTGCCATGTTCGGGCACCAAGTCTGATAAATCTAACGGCTCTGCGTGAAATAATGGTTGGCTGGAAAATACAGGATGCCATAATTATCTTTGGCAGCATTGATATCACTATGGGTGAGGTCGATAGGTAGTGGCTGTAGCTAATATTGGTTTTAATGTTATCAGGTATCAGGCAAGCTTGCCCCTCGACTGGCCGGGTGGGTTCTGGTGGCACTGGCTGGTGTTTACTATTATTATCATCGCTTTTATACTGTTGGCAGTGATGGGCTTTATCTGGTTCGAGCGCCGGGGGATGGGGCGCATGCAAGCCCGCCTCGGCCCCAACCGGGCTGGCCCCTTC
>Ga0265594_1000982_pt1 | contig 22830 bp, 24 predicted proteins | sample saktaG_11_FD_190147 | JGI IMG/M metagenome (GOLD analysis project Ga0265594, IMG submission 190147) | Saline water microbial communities from Sakinaw Lake, British Columbia, Canada - sak_2011_5_24_80m | ecosystem: Environmental > Aquatic > Non-marine Saline and Alkaline > Saline ... | reverse complement strand
CACAATCAACCATTCGAATCATCTTTATGGCTGTTGGAAAGACTACCCATGCTCTTGCGAGAAAAGTAGTAGGAGAGACTATTGCTGATATTGCAGGACCACTTGGCAAACCAAGTGAAATTGAAAAATACGGAACCTGTGTTCTGGTTGGGGGTGGTGCGGGTATTGCATCACTACCGTTTATTGCAAAGTCCTTAAAAATAGCTGGAAACGAAGTAATCGGGATTATTGGAGCAAGGAATTCAGGACTGCTCATATTAGAAGATGAGATGCAATCAATCTGTGATGAACTGTTTATTACCACTGACGACGGGTCAAAAGGGGTTCATGGATATGCTGCAGATGTCCTCAAAAATCTGAATGCAACAAAAAAACTGGATGCCGTCTGGATTATCGGTCCGACCATAATGATGAAGGTTACTGCGGAAGTAACACGGGAAAAAGGGGTAAAAACCTTTGTCTCTCTCAATCCGATTATGGTTGACGGGACCGGAATGTGTGGTTCGTGTCGGTGCAGGGTAGGTGGGGAGACAAAATTTGCCTGCGTGGATGGGCCGGAATTTGATGCTCATACCGTCGATTTTAACCTTCTGATGCAACGACAGCGAATGTACACCGATATGGAACGGACATCTCTCGATCTCTTTATGCAGCATACCTGTGACTGTAAGGAGGAGAAGTAATGCCGGTACGACCTGCTGATGAACGGATTAGAGACTTTGATGAAGTAGATCTCGGGTTTACGAAAACAGAGGCACAAGCAGAAGCTCTCCGCTGTCTGCAATGTAAAAAACCGCTCTGTATAGATGGATGTCCGGTAGGCATCAACATTCCTGCATTTATTCAGCAGATAGCAGATGGGGATATATTGCAGGCAGCAGCTACAATCCAGGAAGAGAACATGCTTCCTGCCATCTGTGGTCGGGTCTGCCCCCAGGAGAACCAGTGCGAGAAACTCTGTATTCTGGGGAATAAATCGACACCGGTACAGATTGGGCAACTCGAACGGTATGTAGCGGATTATGCCCGAAAAGAAGGATTGCAAATACCTGGAATTGCGAATCAAACAAAAAAACGAGTGGCAGTTGTGGGTTCAGGTCCTGCTGGTCTTACAGGAGCTGCAGAACTGGCTAAAGCCGGGCACGATGTAACAATATTTGAATCCCTTCACAAAGCAGGAGGAGTTCTTACCTATGGTATTCCATCATTCAGACTACCAAAAGAGATAGTAAATGCCGAGATAGATCGGGTTATGGCACTTGGGGTAACACTCAAATGTAACCATATTGTCGGGAGAAGTGTGAGTATTGAAGAACTTCTCAAGTTTGATGCCGTACTGTTAGGAACCGGAGCCGGGCTTCCGTATTTCATGGATCTCAAGGGAGAGCACTTAAATGGTGTGTACTCTGCCAATGAATTTTTAACACGGGTAAACCTGATGCATGCTGAACAGTTTCCGTCATATGACACACCTGTTATCAGAGGAAGCCGGGTTATTGTTGCAGGAGCAGGTAATGTTGCCATGGATGCTGCACGAACCGCCCGGAGAATGGGTGGGAAAGTGACTCTCGTATATCGGCGACGTGAAGAAGACATGCCTGCGCGTGCAGCTGAGATTGAGCATGCCAGAGAAGAAGGGATTGAGTTTGTCACCTGTGCAAACCCGGTTGAAGTTCTTGGTGAGGTGAATGTAACCGGGGTTATCTGTGTCAGGATGAAGATGTGCGATCCTGATGATAGTGGTCGTCCCCGTGCTGAACCTATACGTAACGAGATGTTCACTCTGGATGCAGATGTATTTATTCAGGCTATTGGTCAGGGACCAAATCCGTTGCTCATCCGTGAGATTGATGGGATTACCCTGGGAAAAAAGGGTAATGTTATCGCAGATGCATCAGGAAAAACATCAATTTACAATGTCTTTGCGGCAGGAGATGTTACAACTGGGGCTGCAACGGTAATTGAAGCAATGGGAGCCGCAAAAAAGGCTGCACAGACTATATGTGAAATGTTAAAAGATTGATCTGGATAGTATAGATATGAAAACAGAGGATGACTGTTCTAAACAAAAATCCCTTTCTCTTCTTGAATCAGCTCTTAATTATCATTTTAACAGTACTGATCTTCTTATCCGTGCTCTCACCCGCTATGCTTATGCAGGAGAACATGATTTATCATCAGACGCTCATATGGATGCATTTGCGACCCTGGGTGATGCGGTCATCGATCTTTTAGTTATTGAATCTGTTTTATTATGTGGAGAGACTGAGAAGGGAATTATCACTATCAAAAAGATGGATATGGTAAACATGTCTGTTTTGCGAGATATTGGAAAGAATCTGGATCTTGAGAAATTTGTTTTCTGGGGAAAGGGAGAAGTGATTCAGCATGTCTGGACCAGTGGGAGGGTTCTTGCTGAATGTGTAGAAGCGATTATTGGCGCTGTGTATCTTGATGGTGATATGATATCCTGTCGTTGTGTTCTCAAACATCTAGGTCTGATCCCTGCGTAACCCGGCTCCTATACGATCTTCTGATACTTCACATAAGTAGTATTGCAAAACGCGGGGTAATCGGTTTATATTCTAGGATATTTATGAGAGAAGAGGATGGTTTTTATAAAAAAATGCTCTAGATTTTTTAGATTTCTTTAAATTAAGGGTTAACTGGATAATTTCTGTTTAAATTTTTAAGATATTTTGTATACAATCCTGAATGTCACTTGTAACTATATCCTGATGCTGGTATCTGGCACTGGATTATTTTGCACTCAGGGATGGTTTATTTTGAATTCTGCTAACAAAGAAAGGGCACTATAAATAGCATTATCACCAATTCGTTTTTAAGCAGTCTGGAATTTTTTCACAGGTGATGCAATATCAATCGTTCGCAGATAAAATGGATCTGGATCTCTCTTGCATTTAGTGCAATAGTATTACTTATAGTCCTCATCTCGACATTTGATGAGAACACCCTGGTATATCTTGCGAGAATAAATGTTTTTTTTCTGATTCTTGCAATCGGACTAAGATTTTTATCCTGTAGTATCTGGGCACTACGGATAAAAGAGATGGCATATTCATTGGGATACCATGTCCGATATTCACATTGTTTCAATATGGTCCTTGCCAATCTGTTGATGGGAGCAATTACCCCGGGACAGGCAGGAGGAGAACCTGTCAGAATTCACGAACTCTATAAAGCTGACGTGAATGTCGGGGATGCAACAGCTGTTGTAATAATGGAGCGGGTCTTTGATGCCATCGTCCTCGTTTTCTTTGGGATCATCAGTATTGTAATCATGCGGGAGGTCTTACAAGATCTCTCACATGAGATCCTCTTTATAATGGGATTTACCCTTGTTCTCATGGTGTTCTTTGTTCTTTTTATTCTCATCACTGCAATGAAACCGGAACCTGCTAAAAGGACTGTAACCAGATTGTTACACTGGCTTTATCAAAAGACAAAATTACCCAGGATTCACCATCTCATCAGTAAAAGTGACCAGGAGATAGAAAATTTCTGTACAGGTGTCCGTGCATATGCCGGTCATGGAAGGAAGGGACTTTGTATTGGACTCATATGTACCGGATGTTTCTGGTTATCAGAATTTATCGTTGCATCTGTCATTATGATGGGCCTTGGTCTTTCTCCTGCAATTGCAGAATCATTTCTGTTTCAGCTTATCATTGCAACAGTGAGCATGATTCCATTAACCCCGGGAGCTTCAGGTATAGCAGAGCTATCGGCGACTTCTTTGTATGCACTTATTATCCCATCTGCAGCTCTTGGTGTTTTTATTTTACTCTGGCGGGTTATCATGTTTTACATAAACATACTGTTAGGGATTTTTGGCAGTCTTAATATCTTTAGACGCGAGTTCTCTACTGAAACAAATGGGGATAAAGACCAGTCTGATGAAACAGATTTTTTTTGAATACCTGTACCCACAGGTTTTACCGTATAATTATCGTCATATCTATCATGCAATTAAGACAACCTGGTAAGAATAAGTAATGCATCTACCAGAATCAGTATTGTTCTGCCTGAGTATCACCATTGATGATAGTTTTTTTTGAGTAGAAAATGGTGAAAAAAAGAGTGATAATTATAATCATGTGTTCAGATTAAAATATCTGGGCGATATCGCATACTTACTCGCAAAAAAGTGATTCTGACTGATACTATCTGATACCCTTATAGTACATAGCAGAACACTCCTGGAATAATCAAAGTGAAACGGCGGATATTTTAAGGTGTGCATACTCATAGCACTACATAGCACTACTTAGATTAAGGCAAACTTTCCAGAATGTTTTGCAATTAACTATTAAGAGGGTATTATATTGCGCCCATTAAAAGGAGCATCAGGGCTTTTTGCACGTGGAGTCGGTTCTCTGCTTCATCCCAGACAACACTGTATGGTCCGTCGATCACCTCATTTGTAATTTCAAGACCTCGGTGGGCAGGAAGACAATGCATCACGATAACATTTGTAGATGCATGCTGTAACAGGTCTGATGTGAGAGCATAATCTGAAAAATCATGTATTCGCTTTTCATATTCATGCTCATTTCCCATTGAGACCCAGGTATCAGTCATCACAACATCAGCACCTGATACAGCATCGCATGGATCATGGGTAATACTGACATTGCCACCTATTTCACGTGCCTTATGTACAATTTCTTCATGCGGACAGTACTGTTTCGGGCAGGCCACGGTTATTTCCATACCTGTCATGCATGATGAGAGGAGGAGAGAGTTACAGACATTATTGCCATCTCCAACAAAGGCCACTTTCTTTCCTCTGGTTGTTCCACAATATTCTGTTATGGTTAGGATATCTGCAAGTATCTGGCAGGGGTGTTCTTTATCTGAAAGTCCATTGATGACTGGTATAGATGCGTGCAATGCAAAATCGCTGACCGTCTGGTGAGAAAAGACCCGCATCATCACGAGAGAGAGAAATCGTGATAGAACACGGGCGGTATCAGGAATCTCTTCTCCCCGTCCTAATTGCATATCATCGGGATTTAAAAAAAGGGCAAACCCTCCGAGTTCCTGGATGCCGACCTCAAATGATATTCTGGTACGTGTTGAAGACTTTTCAAATATCATTCCAAGTGCTTTGTTATTGAGTGCTCCTGTGAAAATGCCCTCATTGCGCTCTTTTTTTAGTTTCTGAGCCGTTTTTATTACCAGAATCAACTCATCCGGAGAAATATCCAGAATTGAGATAAAATCCCGTTTCATCGAATTTTCTCCATGTGGGCGCACCGTTTCTGTAATAATTCGTCTGTTCCAATATCTTTTCGATACCAGACCTGACCAGTCACACAACGCGCTGCAGATTCTGCCTGCTTTTCTGCCTGGGCAAGTGTTTGTCCAGTGCCGACAAATGCGATGGTTCGTGAGGATGCAGTCAACAAGGTATCACCCTGTCGATCTACATTTGCATAATACAGATACGCAGGGAGATAAGGACCAATTGCCAATGGCTCTCCTGATTGTGGATCATCAGGATAACCTACAGGAACAATATATTTGCAGACAGTGGCTAATTTTTTAAATTGAACTGATATTTCATCAAGAGTACCTGATGTTATTGCAGTGACCAGATCATACGGATCTGAGTCAAGCAGGGTGAGAACATTCATCGCTTCAGGATCGCCAAACCGGGCGTTGAACTCAATGACCATGGGCCCTTGTTCTGTATTCATAAACTGCCCATATAAAATTCCACAATAGGGTGTCCCTTTTTGTGAGAGGGCATGTAATGCCGACTGCATGATATGCTGAGCCTGATTCAGGTCGCCAGATGTGACAAATGGGAGGGTGTGATTTGCAAGGCTATAAGAACCCATTCCTCCGGTATTTGGTCCAATATCTCCTTCATACGCTCGTTTATGATCCTGAACAAGAGGCATGGTAACAAGGGTCTTTCCATCTGTAAATGCCTGAAGGGTAAACTCCTCACCTATTAATCGTTCTTCAATGACAACGTCACCATGTAAATCTTTGATATATGCTATGGCACCGTCCCTATCAAGGTGTTCTCCCATTATTCTCACACCTTTGCCACCAGTCAGTCCTATGGGTTTAATCGCATATTCTCTCTGTTCTTCTGTGAGAAATGCCTCCGCTTTCTCTGAATCATGAAATATGGCATATGCCGGACAGCCGGGAATCGCATATTGCTTCATTAATTCCCGACAAAACGCCTTATCAGTCTCGATTCGGGCAGCAGCCTGTGTCGGACCTACACATCTTACTCCTATGCGTATCAGAGCATCTGTAATGCCTGCTTGTAGAGGGGCTTCAGGCCCGATAAATGCATGTGTTATGGCATGTTTCTGTACAAATGAGAGGATAGGGGAGATATTTGTCTCGTTCTCAATAAGTATCTCTTTAGCAATATCTACGATTCCTGGATTTTCTTTGCTCATAACTGCAAAGATAGTTATCCTGGAACTTTTTGCAAGTGCGCTTGCTATTGCATGTTCCCGTCCTCCACCGCCCACAATGAGGAGTCTCATATCTATGATCCTTGGTACTTAAAATGAGATTATACTTGCTGTTTAACCAGTTCATCAAGTTTGGTCAGGGGGATGAGACGAACACCAGCTGCATTGAGTGTCTCATCAGCAAAAGAGCCCCTATCTACAACACAAATAACCGTATCAACAATGGCCCCTTCGTTCCTCAGTTCAGTAATTCCATACAGAGCTGATTCACCGGATGTGGTAACATCCTCAACAAGGAGAACGCGTTTTCCTTTAACATCACCAATAATGGTGCCTCCCTTGCCATGATCTTTCATATTACTTCTGATAATTGCATAGGGAAGACCTGTTGCCAGTGATGTTGCAACTGCAAGTGGGATTCCCCCAACAGCAACCCCTGCTATCATATCACAGGCTGCCTTATCTGCAATCGCAATTGCAATTGCCTGTAATAGTTCAGGATTAGTCATTGCTGATTTTACATCAACGTAACAGGTACTGGTAGCGCCTGATGCCAGAATAAAATGACCGCATTCAACGGCTTTATATTTACATAACAGGTTTTGTACGGTATCTTCTACCATGGAACATCTTTCACTCCTATTGCATATCCAATAATATTTACCACACGATGCAGAAGCGGGGTCAGGATAAGTATCATCACCAGTATGGGAAGTGTCAGTTCCTGTACCATCCATGTGTAATCAAACAGGAAGAGAAGAAGAAACGCGCCTACCACCAGGTCATACTGATCAGCAATCATCCATTTATCTCCCTGTTTCTTGTTCAGCCTGCGCTTTACAAAACTTTTTGTCAGATCTCCGAGCAATGCGCCAAAGGCGAGCAGAACAACTGACCAGAGGGTTAGATGGGGTAAAATTATAAAATATCCGGTATTTTGTAGGTATATCTGGAAAAGTCCAACAATGATTCCACAGAGAACCCCTCCGATAAAACCGCGGTAGGTTTTTCCATCCCCACATATCCGCCTCCCATCCCTCCAATATTTTCCTAAATCAATGGGAATTTTACCTCCAATTGTAGCTGCCGCTGAGTTTGGAAGATATGCAGGCATCATTGTCCAGATTGCTGAACCAATAAGTAAAAGTATAGTTTCAAAAATAATTTGATTTCAACTCCTTTCTGATCAATACCTGTATAATCTTGCATAAATAACTGATATAAACATTCGGCATCTACATACAATGGTATTGTACATGGCATGGAGGAATTTTCATTAATATTAAACAGACAAAAAGTATCTGTCCTGATTGTAAAATCGTCCTTGATGCCTCTATTATAGAGGAAGATGGGAAGATATTTATCGAGAGGACCTGCCCTGAACATGGGACATTCCGACATTTGTACTGGAATGATGCAGAGATGTTTCACCGGTTTGATTCCTATGAAGCATTTGGAAGAGGGATTGAAAATCCTCAGGTAGTGGTTCCTGAAGATACATGTCCTGCTAATTGTGGCATCTGTAATTTTCATCACTCGCAGACATTACTGGCCAATATTGATCTGACAAACCGATGTAATCTTTCATGTGAGTTCTGTTTTGCAAATGCAAAAGCATGTGGTTTTATTTATGAACCATCTTTTGACAAGATAGTACAGATGCTAGAGATGCTTCGTGCGCAGAAACCAAATCCAGTACCTGCAGTACAATTTGCCGGCGGTGAACCGACACTCAGAGAAGATCTCGTTGCTATCGTTAAAAAGGCGCGTGCACTTGGATTTAAACAGGTTCAACTGGCAACAAATGGCATGACCCTTGCACAGAATCCGGATCAGGCACAGGAGCTTAAAGAAGCCGGTGTGACTACAGTGTATCTCCATTTTGACGGGATCACAAAAGAGACAAACTTTAAGCTGGCTCATGACCTCAAAACGATAGAAAATTGTAGAAAGGCAGGTCTTGGTATTGTTCTTGTTCCAACTATTATTGGAACAAAGAACGATCACATTTTAGGAGGAATTCTCTATTTTGCTGCTGAGAATGTTGATATAATCAGGGGTGTGAACTTTCAACCGGTTTCTTTCACCGGAGCGTGCTCTCCTGAAGCACTTGAGAGGGAACGGATAACAATACCAGATATCATCAATGGCATCAGTGAACAGACTGACCATGCGATACAACCAGATGATTTTTATCCTGTTCCCTGTATCGTTCCAATATCCGATTTTGTAGAAAAATTTACCGGTTCATCTCAAATTCGGTTTACGGCCCATCAGCATTGTGGCGCCGCAACCTATGTTTTTGTCACAGAACAAGGCCTGGTTCCGGTCACAAGTATCATTGATGTCGATACTTTTTTTGATACAATACACAAGATGGCAGATAAAATTGAAAATAAAGGACAGATTCGGAAAAAACTTATTATCCTGAGGACAATTAACAAAATGAAAAAATCTATGAAAGGATCAGACTTGAAATCAAATACACGTTTCTGGAAGATACTGGGGAAAACTCTTATCTCTCACAATTTTAAATCTCTTTCAGAATTCCACTGGAACGCAATTTTTGTTGGTATGATGCATTTTATGGATAATTACAACTTTGACGTAAACAGGGTAAAACGGTGCTGTATTCATTATGCAACACCTGAAGGAACACTTATTCCCTTTTGTACATATAACAGTGGTCCCGTGTACCGTGAAGAGATATGGAGTAGAAACCGGCTTATAGCACCAGAAACTGAAGATACTGATAAGACAACATACACTCAGTTATCATAATCCAGTTTTTTCTCTCTGACCTGCTTTATTTGATCTCATTTCATAGCGTGATATAAGATGAGACTGCTAATATCGTACGAAAATGTATGATCTATATCATTCCAAAACCAACAGACACATCTGACGACAATTCAACCGGAATGGTCATGCGCGAACTTTCACGGATGAACGAGGTCTATGAGATACTGGATCTTTCATTGATTAATCCTTTAGATACCGGTCTTAGTGGAGAGGTCATCTGGGTATGTGGTATCAGGCAGGACGGATATGAATTTGAATGTATTAAAGCTCTTTCATTGCATAATCGCTTAATCAATAGACCTGAAGCAATTGTTACCTGTGCGAGTAAGGTTAGCACATCAGTCCTCCTCATGCGTGACAGGATAGAAACGCCAACTACCCTATTTTGTAATGATCTTGATATGGCTGCATCTTTCATTAAGGATTATGGAAAAGTGGTGTACAAACCGGTATATGGATTTGATGGAAATGGAATTGTTCTGATACAATCAGTAGAAGAGCTGCCGCCACCCCCCTGGTATCTTCAGCAATATATCTGGAATGACCGGGATTACCGGGTATTTGTCCTTGATGGAGAACCAATCGGTGCTATAGTCAGACAATCAGACACGTTAACTCATAATATCCATCAGGGAGGATTTGGCAGGTCTGTCGTTATTGATGAGGAGATGGGGCGGATTGCATCAGAAGCAGCTTCCTGTGTCGGGGTTGATTATGGAGGAGTTGACCTTATCTCTGATGGTGACACGTATACAGTTCTTGAAGTAAACGGAACCCCAAACTGGCACTGTATGACAACACCCATTCCATGTCTGTTAGCAGAATATCTGGTAAAACAGTGTGAAAAAAGGTAAATTATTCTGCTGAAAGTTCTTTTAATGTTTTTTCTGACAGTTCCCGCATCCGTGCCGACACCCGTGCAGCAGATGAAAAATCGATTTCCCGCATTGCATGTGCTATCTCATTGCCTAGTACAAATATTGCATATTTATGCTCTAATTTGCTGCGATGTGTCTGTGTTGGTAATATTTTAAGAGAACTGTATTCAGAAAAATTCACTTTTGGATCATGCTCCTGGATATACTCCTTTACCTCTACAAGCATTTGATGGAGTAAAATTAGTTCATCTTTGTGCACCTAAGCCCTCCGGGTATACAGATTAGAATCGAAAAATATAAAAATAGGTACGATGATTCAGGTTTTGGGGAATCGAATAAGCCTGATGGTTGCCGGTCTCTTTACGATATCAACAAACACCGGTGCAGCAATATACGATAGACCAAAATGGGTAACCCGATCTATCAGATTCTGATTGACAGGAGCATCTATGACCAGTCCCTGTACCGGTTCCGAAATAAACTGTGCTGCCACAGCATCAGAGTTGTTTGCTTCTGTCTCTCTTACAGAACGTAAATCGGCTGTTATAAGTCGGGCACGATTTGTCCCCCTAACTTCTGCGATGTGATCAAAGGGAGAACGGTATCCATCAGAACGTTTGGTCTCTGCATCAGACTGAGATTTCTGTATCGTGACCTGTTCTGGTTCAGCTGGATATGGTGTCTCTTTTGTATCTGCAGAATTTACTGTAGAGGCATCAGGAGACATCTGTTCTTCTTCATCCATCTCCATCTGTAATGCTGAAAGCGCTTCTATCGATACTTTTGTTATCTCATTCTCTAAAATGTAATCAACAGGAACCTTATTTCTCAGAGATTTAATTATCTCTTTTCTCGAAAGGTTCTCTATTGAACTGCCACGCGGGGGGAATGCAACAAAATCGATATCAGTAACCTGAAGCAGTTCCCTAAGGATAAGATCTCCTCCCCTGTCTCCATCTAAAAATGCGGTCGTGGTTTTTCTTCTGCAGAGTTCAATGATTGATTCCGGAACATTTGTTCCCTCAACAGCGATAGCATTTTTTATGCCATATCTGAGCAGATTAATTACATCTGCTCTCCCTTCCACGACGATAATTGCATCAGATATCCGTACATTAGGGCCTGATGGAAGACTTTCGTCTCCGAAAATCTCCATCTTTTCTATTCGTTGACTTTCCCTTACTTCATTTATCAGGCTCTCAGCATCTATTGATGTATCATCAAATCGCTCCAGTAAGAGGAATTTTGCACGTTCAAGAATTTCACGCCTTTTTGTGATCCTGATATCTTCAATTGTACTAACAGAAATTTCTGCTGCACATGGTCCAATCCGCTCAATCGTCTCAAGTGACGCTGCAATGATAGCAGTTTCTGCCCTATCAAGAGATGATGAAATAACAATGATGCCGGTACTCTTCCCCATCTGACTGGTGATTCGAACATCAATACGACCCAGCCGACCCATGCGCTGGAGGTCTCTGATGTCGAGTTCCTCGCCAAGGAGCCCTTCAGTCTGACCAAAAATAGCACCAACTACATCATGGCGTTCCACCACCCCCTCGGTATGAACATCAAGTATAATGCGATATTTTGAAGTATCCTCTGATAACAATAATAGTTCCTCCTGTTCATCATGTCCTTTGCAATCACTATGATAGTGGTCATGACATAATGACTGTGTCAGAAGAAAAGATATAATATACCTGTGAGCTGATTCGGCTTGAGGTTTATTTTGATGACAGATGTTCTTCAATGATATGTATCAGTTCATCCTGATTGAAACCGGAGACACTGATGCGTTTAAGTGAGGATGTATGCCCACTGATGAGTGAGAGTGATGTCTCTTTTATCTGTAATGTTTCAGCAATCAGGCTGATAATGGCTTTATTTGCTTTTCCCTGAACAGCAGGTGCTTTTGTTCTGAGAATAAGTGCTCGTCTCCAGGGATTGTATCCGGCAGGAAAGATGTCCATACTACTCCCGGCTGAAACATCAATGGTGATTATTACAGAATTAACCGACTCGACAAATGCATCAGAAATAAGAGTTATGTCGTTTTTCATAGCAGAAAAGATTTTTTAATGTGTTGTCGCCCGGCACTAACAAACATGGATCACAAGTGGCTTTTGCCGTTCTTCACCTGTTAAACGCCCTCAGCCGGGCGGTGCACGAATGTCGCAAATCCGGGTTGTCCCATGGATCACCTCATGACGCTCGTCATATAATCACCTGGGGACCTATAGGAGATGCATTTCTGGCACGGTTATCCGTTTTGTGCTGCAGGTATATAACCTCTCCCCGGGATCCAGTGAGGATGGCCGCGATAAAACGTTCCATTGTTATACACTATTTCTCCATTCATGATAACCATGTTCGGGAATATGGCATTCATTCCCTCATAAGGGGTCCATCCGGCTTTACTCTGGAGCATATCAGGATCAATTGCCGAACAGGTATGCGGATACAAGGCAAAGTCGGCGCGATTACCTGGAGCATATCCTGCTGGTGGGAGACCCAAAAGTGAAGAGGGGGTAATTGATGTCTTCTCTATCAAATCCAGGAGAGAGATTCGTTTTGCCTGTACCTCTGCCATCAGTAAGGGGATCATTGTCTCAAGGCCTGGGATCCCTGATGGTGCTTCTATAAAATCCAGGTTTTTTTCTTTTTTTGTGTGCGGAGCATGATCTGATGCAATGGTATCAATCCGGTTCCACCGGTTCCAAAGATTTTTTCGTTCCTGTTCCGGTCTGACAGGAGGGTTTACCCGGAACCTGGTATCTGATGCATCAGGATATTGCAGGGAGAGAAAGAGATGATGCGGTGTTACTTCAATGAATGCATCTCTGACAGCATCCATTGCAGCACCCGAACTGACGTGGCAGAAGTAGAGCTGGCATTTTGATGTGTTGCATGCAGTTACCATTCTGATAGCAGCGGCTTCTCCTTGTGGACTGCGGAGGGTATGATGCGTCAAAAGATTAGTATCTGTCCCATCAGAGACCATTTCAGCGTGTATTGATGCCATCCCACCACATGCAGAGATATCCTGAAGAGCTTTAGTAAGTGATGCAGGTGATAATGCTTCTCCATAACTGGAAGGACCGGCAAAGGTTTCTCCAAATATCATGGCACCAGCGTTCCACAAACCACTGATATCACTTTTTTCAGTGACTCCTGCATTTATGGCAAAATTACACCATGAATGGTTTTCTGCTTCGCAATGCCTGTTGTTATACGACTGGACATTAGTGAGTGGAGGAATCGTATTTGGCTGGTCAACAACAACAGTGACTCCGCCAGCTAAAGCGCTCTTAGTCCCGGTATTCCAGTCTTCTTTCTCTCCCTGATGACTCCCTCCCCGCATATGTACATGAAGATCTACTGCTGCAGGGATGACGATGAGATTAGAGCATGATATCTCATGGTCTGCAGGTCGTGAGCTACCGACATGACGTACTATACCCTGTTGTATGGTGATATCAGTTACACGTCCATCAGGAATGGTCACATCTTTGAGAACAAGTACCTCTGCATCCATGCGTGGTACTGGTACTGATGCGATATAAGATAAAATATGAAGACTCTTTGAGGCTGTTGCACAAATGGTTTTTATTAGTTCAATAAGGGCAATTTCCAGCAATAATTGTTGATTTAACAGTGAAAATTGCCCTTATTGCCTCACTGAAATGGTTCTATGCAACAGCCTCCTTTTTTTCATAGTATTTTTCCTGCATACAATACCAAATAAACCAAACCCGTTTTCTGATATGCTGTCTGCATTCACCTCACAGCAAAAGAGAAAAGAAGAATATTTTCTCTTTATACTTGTATTTGAGGTGTGTTTATCGTGCAAATCTGCGAAGAATCCCTGCTCTTCTAAGAAGACGATAGATGATGTAGATGATGATAAGTAAGGGAATGATTGTTACAAAGAATATTATCAGGAATGATATCATACCAACGAATCCGGATAATGCTTCCTCTATGACCTGAGAAAATACATCCACTCCTTTTGAGGCCAGGACAGGAGTAGACTGAAGTGAGATCCTGAGGGTTCCAAAGGCTATCTGGTTCTCAAGATATTTCATCTTCCCGGTTACCCGGTCAAGCTCCAACTGGACCCGGTCTATTTCCCGCTGAACATTGAGAATGTCTTCAACTGTTTTTGCCTTCTCGATGATACGATAATACTGATCCCGCTGAACTGTAAGAGCTTGTATCTGTGCTTCTTTGTCAATATAATCTTCAGTTACATCAGTTGTCTGGAGATCCTGTCGTTTAATCGTGCCTAGAGAAGATATGACCTTGAAGAAGGGATCAAAGTTCTCTCCCGGGACTCTGATGATCATTGACCCTGATACCTGATCATTTGTATCAGATTCCATGGTTGATTTTTCGACAAATCCCTGATAATTCTCTGCAATGATGGTTATACGGTCCACCATGAAAGATACATTTGTCACCTCAAGAATCAGTGAGCCTGATCTGATAAGTTTCTGTTCAGTATCAGGAGATCGTGCTATACTACTATCAGATTCTGGTGCATATGGCATCTCATCCATTAATGTCCGGGCTTCTCCGGCATAACCTGCAAAAGATGTATCATAACTAACTGAATTTGGAGAGAGTATCTCCTTATCATTCTCTGAGAGACATCCACAGAGCGATACCAAAAAAATGGTTAAAGTAAATAGAATTAGAACATATTTCATTTGTATCACATCCCTGTTCAATAAAGGCAACATTGATTAGTATGATTCTGCTTCCTTACATGTGTTTACCTGATTGTGGGAAAAAAGGAGTATGTAGTATATCTGATCTATATCAGTTAGGATTGAAAGAGGAGGAACAGGCAGCATGGAAATTGTTTTTGGATTGGTGAGTACCAGAGGTTATTGACGTATTTACCTGATGGGATTTTGAACAGATGATGAACAGTATGCTATGTATCATACTGTCACCTAATGACTACCAGCCTGTCAGTGATTCTGATTCCATCTGGTAAACCGATTTTTTTGAGATATTCCCTGCACAGCAGAATAAATGATATATTTGCCGTGCTATTCCGGTGACAGTAGTACGGGAAACAGACACGTGCTGTCCTGATTGTCTGAATGAAACCCCCATTCCATTTCAGACAAGTGAGAAAAACAATCCGGATGTGAGTAGCCGGATTCCATCTCGGTAATTGGATCACTGCTGTCACCACATACAGATATTAGCAGTAAGGAGTAATAAAAAAACCTTTGACTGCGAAAAAAGCTGAAGCATTTACATTCTTATTTTTAGTAATGGCAGGATATATGGCGGTTTCAAAAATGGGAAACAGAGTTTTTTTGATGATTGCGGGAGCTATCAAAAGTTATTCCTGATGTATCAGCCTACACCATATCCAGATCTAATTTGTCATGAAAATGGATTCTCATTTTCATAGGTTGAGCCTAATGTCTTGCATCATCGCGTTTTATTCAATTTCCGGAAGTTAAACGATAAATTTAAGTTTTAAATAGAATCTGAGTCTTTTTCTTAAAATATCAGGATATATGGTTTTATTATACTTTTCTGACCACACAATCAGGATGGTATAGGAAACAACGATATATAGGTCGATACATCAAGGATAATGTTAGTAATAATTCAATGGGTGATTGTTAGAAAAAAATGCAGAATGGTAACATGAGATGAATAGAGAAAGATGAAACACAATCTTGTTTTCTTGGCACTCATACAGAAAGAATCTGCTGATATTGAGTTTTTTATTCACTCTAATGGTATGCATATCTTCTCTGAATGTAATTAAATTCTTTTTTATTTCACTCTTTTTTCTTAAGTTTTGTATGGAAATTTAGATAATTACGTTCAATAAATCTCGTTCTTACAGAATTTTGTTATACTCGGTATATGGCCAGATGATTTTTGCCGGCAATTATATCCTGGTTTGATTTAAAAAATCAGATATCTCTTACGATTGTCTGTCTTTAGATACAAGAGCAATAATATATTTTCAAGGAACTATACCTAGTACAAATCCAAAAAATTACCTTTTAGATATGATACAGCTGAAATTACCTGAATATTTTTTTCGATATTTTATTGCTATCGTAATAGTATTTCTCCTTGGGATCTGTCTTATCTTTTTACAGGATGCAATTCATCATCCTGATCTTGAACAGAGGAATACAAGTGAACTAGAAAAACAATATACTTTCGAAGTTACTATAGTAATTCCTGCATTGCAGAAAGCATTTCCTCTCCTTTTATTTTCTAATGGTGGAGTTGCACTTTTTATTCTTCTGGTTCCTTTATACTGGATAGGGATTTGGTGGTTTAAGCGGGATCTTCTTAATTATATCATTCTCCTTATGCAGGCAACAGTTTTCCTTCTGATTTTTGCTTTGGGTCATAATACATTCTCAAAACTATATGAATTCTATAAAACAATGCCTTTTTTTGTCTTTGTTACTTTCTATTATCCACATGGAATCTTCGAGATCCTGGCATTTATATTATCTGGGACGTTTTCTCTCATTGTTATTGATGCAGTGAGAAAATATCTGCATGATTTTGATGATACGTCCTCTCTGCATCCTGGAGATATCTGCATCTTTATTCTTCGAAAAATCTGGATGATTCTTGTAATAATTATCCTCATTCTTACAATTGCAGCGGCTATCGAGTGCTGGATTACACCTTCTATGGTAACATCCACTTTAAAGGTCGCGATATCCGGGGTTTCCAATCGTTAATCCGGAATCGCACGTTTTTCATCTGTGTGATATCCTCAATATCCTATTGATATATATCTTTACATAAAAAGATCCTTTTAATTACGTGTACAAAAGGGTGTAAAACCTGTATGAGGCTAGAAATACTTTCAATACTATTCATCTGTATTATATTAATTCCGTTTGTTGTGATGGTATATGCAGGTTAAAAATACAATATATTCTTCATTTGATGATGATCCTGCATTTCGTCCGGACTATTCGACATCAATTAAAGGCACTGTTACCCCGGATCTTCCGCTTCTGGTGCAGATTGAAACCCGCGATCCCCTCCTTGCATGTATGGTTATTCATCTTTCAGGACCAGATAATACAGACTTTTCAATGACCAGGGGAAGGGGGGTCGATCACAAAAAGATCCGGAATTGATAACTCTGTCAAAATAAGGGTATCCAAAGATTATGATATATTTTAATGTCAGTAGTAACCGGCTGATAACAAATCCCGATCTCTATACCCTGGAAGTGTCACAAATACCAGCAGAAAAAAATCTGGTTTTAGACATTATATTTTATAACCATATGCCCAAAAAAAGCACACCTATTTTACCAATAGAAAAAATTTGTTATAGATGTGCAATAGAGAATAACTATGGAACAAATAACTAACAAATACAGCATTTTATTTTTGAGCAGGGTTTTCATCCTGGTATTTCTGATATATGTTGGATTTTTTACCGTCACTCCGGTTTTAGCAGGACAACAGACCGGATATCAATATCTTAATCCCTCTACGGATCTGGATTATAGTTATAATCCTGCAGATCACTTATCAGGCCCATCTGGATATCAGGTTTATCTGATAGATCTTTCATCGATATTTAAGCCTGAATCTGCCCCCGTGCTTTTTGGGTATCTTCAGGGAGACTATGATGATGCGATGGTTGTTATAACCGGAAAGGAAGAATCTGGTGATACATTCAGACAGATAGGAACAATCACTCCTGAAAAAAACGGGCTTTTTGTCTATACAATTCCTCGTAATGATGAAAAATTACACTATTTCCAGGCAATTGCGATAATAGATACAGAAACAGTATTTTCAGATATCACTCCTCATTATCTGTCAGGAGCAGGTACAACGACTCCTGTTTCATATCCGACAACCTCAATCCCCGTTTATACCCGCGCACCGACACCAGTTTATACCCTTGCACCGACACCAGTTTACACCCCTGTTCCCCAGGCACTTTCTAAATATACAACACTTACCCTTCAGGCAGATACATTCAGTCCAAAAGTGGGTGATTCTGTCAGTCTTTCCGGTCAGCTTACTGACAGTTCCGGAAATGGAATTGCACAAGCCACGATAGGCGTTGAAGTTCCGGATGAATCAGGAGCGCCATCTTCTACCCCGCTTTCAACGACACGGACAGATAGGGATGGCAGGTATAGAACATCAATCAGTACGTGGCAACCAGGAACAGTTGCCATCCATGTTTCATATAAAGGTGATGCGTCACACCTTCCTGCAACCAGCAACTCACTTCTCATCAGCGCTCATGCATGAGAGAAGAACAATTTTTTCATCTTTTTGCTGGCCGGATGTAATATTGGCATTATTTTTTTGTTCAGGTGTTAGTCATATATGAGAAGCATAATATTTGAAATGAAAGAACAGAAGAGACAGGACTCTTTATAGGTATGTTTTCTGCAATTGAACTGCAGATGATAGTTGATACAACATTCTCTTTTTTTTTTTGTAATAGTAATTACTCAATGAGAGAACAATTCGATACGAGTAGAGAACTCATCTGTTTCTATTAACTGAGTACCAGCAGAGGTTGATGAGTGCATCGCGTATCAATCCGTCTGAATGAGCTGCAGCAATGTCAGCTGCTTTTTGAGCATACATTACAGCCTGATCCATGGACGCCTGTAAAGCGCCCGATTGCTGCACTTCTCTTATTAGGGTATAGATGGTATCCTTATCACGGGATCCCTGTAACCAGGAGATAAAAGCCGGAGTCTTTTTGTCAAAACTATTATGACAAATCAAAGGGAGAGTTACCATGCCCGATTTCAGATCAGATCCAATCGGTCTGGCATCTCCTGTTTCTATTTTATAATCAAGGATATCATCCTGTATCTGAAAAGATATTCCCAGTAATTCGCCATACCGGGTAAGATGGTCGCATCCATTTTCATCTACTTCTCCTAATAGTGCTCCGCATGCAGCACAAGCCCGAAACAGAGAGGCAGTTTTATCAGATATCCATATCAGGTATTTCTCTAATAAAAAAGATCTTCCTGTATCGTTTGTATAAACCTGGAGTTCTGCGGCTGTTATTTGTGTAAGTGTCTCTGTAATTATCTCTATTATGGCATTGCTCTTACTCTCTAAAAAGAGAGCATATGATCTGGCAAAAATAAAATCTGCAATGAGAACCGCGGCTGCAGGTGATATTTTTTTATATAGCGTAGGATATCCCCGTCTTACCTGATGCTCATCCACAAGATCATCATGGATAAGAGTAGCCAGGTGAAACAATTCACATGCTGCTGCAACTGGAACCAGTGCAGGATTCATTTTTCCTGATATAAGGCCACAAAGGAGTACGGTAAGAGCACGGATCCGTTTTCCATGTCCAGAAGGGCCTGTGATTGCCGGGATGACGTGTGGAGGCAGAAGAGCAATCTGCTGGTTAATGCACTCATCAATCTCCTGCATAAGGGAAGATATTTCAGGAGGAAGGGATAGTGCCAGGTTCATGTCGCCTCATTCCGCAGAAAACATGCAGGATCTTCAGCTAGAAAATCTCCTGTTATTGCATAAGATCTGCCACGACACCCACCACACAGACTTTTATACCGGCATGAACCACATGAACCTGTCAGGTTATCCCGGTTACGTAAGGCATTAAGAACCGGAGAATTACGATATATCTGGTCAAATGGTGTATCCTTAATATTACCGCATGATATCGGGAGGAATGGGCAGGGGAGTACTTCTCCATTGGGCTTGATATAGACAAACCCTCTCCCTGCTGAGCACCCATGAAAGAAATAATTAGCAAGTGAGAGAAGAGGACCGGAGATGATTCCTGCTCTTTTCATAAGATATGCCCAGTACTGGGGGCCAGCTACTGGTTCTGTTACTACGGTTACCTCTGCCTGTCCGAGACACATTTGTTCTATCAATCGTTGATTTGCTTCTGTGTCAAGACTTGAATCAGCGATTTTTCTCCCTCTGCCAACCGGGACGAGTTGGTACATAATAAGAATGGCAGCTTGTAGTTTATCTGCAGTATGCATGAGAGCAGTAACCTGATCGGCATTATATGATGCTATAGTAACATTAATGTGAAGAGGTATTCCAACCTTTTTTATCCTGGAGATTCCTTCTAATGCTTCTTTTAAAGCACCATTTTTCCCCCGAATCTTATCATGTGTTTTGGCATCGGTTGCATCAATACTGATTGCCATAATAGCAACTCCTGCATCTTTAAGCCTCTGAGCACATTGCTCTGTAATAAGTGTCCCGTTTGATGCTATTGTACATGAAAATCCCAGATTTTTTGCGTATCTTAAGATACAAAAGAGATCGTTTCTGAGAAGTGGTTCTCCACCAGTGAATGCAATCATCCTGAATTCAGGTATCATAGCAAGTTGATCTAAAAGTGCATATACTTCCGTTGTGGAGAGTTCTTCTTCATCTTTGAGATCTCCAGCATGACAATGAATACATGACAAATTACATCTGCTGGTGAGTTCTATTACCGGATGAGAGGGAAAGCCGATACATCCCATCCCTTGTGCCCCTGAAGCACCAGATAATAGGGATAAACTATATTTTACTACCCATAATGGCATCTTTTTCCAACCGGTTAGCATTGCCAGGAGGATTAGAGATCCGACCTGTCTCATCAGGAGGGATGGAGGAGACCACCATGGTCTGACAGGTTTTCTCTGATGAATGGCAGTAATAATATCACCTGATAAAAATAGTGATAAATGTGATGATAATTCCACAATTCAGAAGAATTGTTCCTCCACACATCCATTCCCGTATTGTTTTCTCTCTATACATCTTTTTTATCATAAGAAGAGTTAGGATAATTCCTCCTGATATACAAGGAGTCATCAGATAGAAGGCAGAATAATACTGTGAAATAATACCTGCTGTACCTATTGCAGTAAGACAGAGAAAACAGTATAAAAGAGATCCTCTTTTCATACCAATCCGTACCAGGATGTTTTTTTTCCCTGCCTTTTTATCTGTCTCATAATCAGGAAATTCGTTCATGATAATGACTGCTGCTATAGAAGATGCAATTGGTATTGAGAGGATAAATACAGAGGACGGGATGTTTCCTGCCTGAAGATAATAAGCAGCTGTGAGTGAAAGCCATCCATAACAAAGTGCTATCCAGAGTTCTCCAAGACCTCTGCTTACCCATCTGACAGGGCGTGCTGAATACAGATATCCTCCTACCATTCCGAGGATTCCAAGGGGTATGGTAAGGGGTCCTGTATGTAATAAAAGCCATAATAAAAGACCAATTACTCCTGCAGCAGTCAAAGCCAGAATAGCAGCTACTCTGGCCTGTTCAGGATGAACAAGGCCGAGCTGAATTGCCTGTGATCCTCCAGCAAATGAACTTTTTTGTACCTGATGAGATAAATTATCCTCTTCCTGATCATAATATTCACCTGCATAATAGGCAGAAAGCATGATGCAGACGGTTCCGGCTATCCCCAGGATAAGAACGGGAAATTGAACAGAGTATCCATCATATGAAGCGAGGACTGTTCCAAGTATGAACGGAAGGATGCCTACTATATGAAATGGGAGCCTGGAGAGGAGAAAAAAACCGTATATCTGCTTAAAAATAGTTCTGTTCATTATCTTCAGGAATTATGAGTATTGTTTAGATTTTGCGTCATTCATCTCTTTTATGTATATTGCATTATTCTATTATCTTATTGAAGTGGTATAGGGCGAAGGAATTAGAAATGATTATCGGATAAATGGATGTTTCAGAATTATTCCCTCTGAAATTAATCGCATTGCAGGTATGATTCATGAGAATATAACTTTTAGGTTATACACTAATACTACTTGCGATATCGCATTTAGTTAATTGTTCAGTCTATCGCAAATTATTTGTATAGAAATACACGACAACCAGATTTTTTTTCCTTTATCTTTCCTTACGTCTATGGAGATCTGATATGATTAGAATGCATTCCGGGTTTATTGAGACAATTATAGTCTCTAATCTGGATTATGAGGTAAGGCTTGAGAAAAATCCGAGCCTCACTGTATTTATTTGATTCAGAATCTCTAAAAAATGTATTTTTTTCACAGCACAGGGAGGGGAATCAATTCTGTACGGGTAAACGGAATTTCAGGAGCAAGTCCAAAGAGTGATGGTTTTGCAATACCTTCAATTTTTAGATTAATCTCATGGTTTTTTAGAAGATTCAATCCTGCTTTGAGAAGATCCATATTTTTTGCATATACCGGGATAGTTACGGTGTTCATACCTTTTTCAATCTGAATATCCTTAATCTCCACATGAGAGAGGTGCTCCCATTGTCCATTATTCTGATAGGAGGCATCACAGGTTATCGTATCAAATGTAATCCCGAACATGTTCGGGTTGTCTATGGTTAGATTGACAGAAAGGGTAATATCAGTTAAGGTGATGTCAGTTAAAGCAATACTTTCCACTGAAACTTCAGGTTCTTTTAAGAGCATACTACATCCTGAGATGAGAGTAAATCCGATTATCAGGAGAATTCCCATAAAAATAATTTCATGATACATACAGTATCTCTCATCATCTGCTATATGAATTTTATCAATCATACGATCTGTATATTAAAAAAACGCCGGATTTAATTGCTATTCAGATGCCCATACACTTTTTTTCCAAAAATTTTAGAAGAGAAA
>Ga0265594_1000981_pt1 | contig 22835 bp, 25 predicted proteins | sample saktaG_11_FD_190147 | JGI IMG/M metagenome (GOLD analysis project Ga0265594, IMG submission 190147) | Saline water microbial communities from Sakinaw Lake, British Columbia, Canada - sak_2011_5_24_80m | ecosystem: Environmental > Aquatic > Non-marine Saline and Alkaline > Saline ... | reverse complement strand
ATGTAGTCAATGAAGCAGCTCTTTTAGCTGCTCGAAAAAATAAAATGCAGGTTTTTCAACTAGATATCTTAGAATCAATTGAAAAAGTATTATTAGGCCCTGAGAGAAAAAGTCATATCTTGTCTAAAAAAGAAAAAGAAATTGCCGCTTTTCACGAAGCAGGCCATGCTTTAGTAGCTTCTTTTGTCCCCACATCAGAACCGGTGAGAAAAGTATCTATTGTTGCTCGAGGAATGGCTGCTGGATATACGCTAAAAGTACCTACCGAGGAAAAGAAAATGAAAACAAAATCAGAGTTTTTGAATGAAATGGCGGTTCTCTTGGCTGGGTTTTGTGCTGAGAAAATAAAATTCAAGGAAATAACTACTGGAGCCGCTAATGATTTGGAAATAGCGACTGAATTGGCTAGAAAAATAGTAAAACAATACGGAATGTCTTCTTTAGGACCTATTGTTTTCGGTAAAAAAGAGGAATTAGTATTTTTAGGAAAAGAAATTTCTGAACAAAGAACTTATTCCGAAGAAACAGCAATTCAGATTGATAAAGAAATAGCTAAACTAATTAAAATTGCTCAAAACAAAGCTCAAAGGATTTTAAGCAGAAAAAGAAAACTGTTAGATAAAATTGCTAAAACATTAATTGAAAAAGAAACGATTGAGAGAAAAGAGTTTGAACAAATAATAGGTAAAAAAGAATCTTTGATCAATAAACAAAATCATTCAACTCCTAAAGTGTCGACAAGAAGAGAAAAATCAATTAAGGTGAAAATCAGGCGCGTGTAGCTCAGTGGTTAGAGCGGTTGTCTTATAAACAACAGGTCCGTGGTTCGACTCCACGCATGCGCACAATATGGGCGATTGGCGCAGTTGGCAGCGCGTTGCAGTGACATTGCAAAGGTCACAGGTTCAAATCCTGTATCGCCCACACAGAATAATGAAAATAATTTTTGAGGATGAAAACCTATTAGTGGTTAATAAACCAGCTGGAATTATAGTTTTTCCAGAAGGCTCAGCTTTATCAACAGGCAGAGAAAAAACTTTAATTGATTTACTTTTAGAAAAATATCCTAATTTAAAAAATGTTGGCACTGCCCCAAGATATGGGGTCGTTCATCGTTTAGATAAAGACACCTCAGGCGTTATATTAATTGCTAAAACCAATCAGGCTCTGGGCTTTTTACAAAAACAATTTGAACAAAGAACGGTAGAAAAAAAATATGTTTTACTGGTGGCTGATAAACTTAAAACCAATAAAGGAATAATTGAAACTCTGATCGGCAGGGCGAATAAAGACAAAAGAAAACAAAAAGTTTATTTACCTCATGAACCTTCAGGTAGCAAAAATCTAAGAAAAGCTAAAACAGAATATAAAATAATAAAAAGATTTCAGAAATTTACTCTGATTAACGCTTTTCCTAAAACTGGCCGAAAACATCAATTAAGAGTTCATTTTGCATATTTGGGCCACCCAATTGTTGGAGATAAACTTTATGGCTTTAAAAACCAAATTATACCTTTGGGGCTTAAAAGACAATTTTTACATGCAAAATATTTGAAAATTAAGCTACTTAATGGTAAAACAAAAGAGTTGAATTCTGAATTACCAGAAAACTTGAAAAAAATATTAAACAATTTGAAAAATGAATAAAATAGAAAAATTTAATCAAGAACAACTTAAAAAGGGTTTAGACGATATTCGTCCCGGAGATACGATTAAGGTTCACCAAAAAATCAAAGAAAAAGATAAACAAAGAATTCAGGTTTTTGAAGGTTTGGTTTTGGCTCGAAAGCATGGAAAAGGAATTTCATCTACTATTACAGTTAGAAAGCTTGTTTCAGGAATAGGGGTGGAAAGAGTCTTTCCATTACATTCTCCTAATATTGAAAAAATAGAAATTGTTAAAAGGGGAAAGGTAAAAAGAGCAAAACTCTATTATTTAAGAAAAGCTAAGGGGAAAAAAGCAAAATTAAAAAAAGTAGACTTTGAACAATCGGTTATTCAAGAAACCAAAGAACCAGCTCAGGAAGAAACAGAAGAAAAACCAGCTGAAGAAAAACCAGAGAAAGAAAAGAAATAAGAGAAATAAAAAAACAACATAAGCGCGGGTGCTGTAACGGTAGCCAGGCTAGCCTGAGGTGCTAGTGCCCTTATGGGTGTGGAGGTTCGAATCCTCTCCCGCGCACCAAAATGGGCAATTGGCGCAGTGGCAGCGCGTCTGATTTACATTCAGAAGGTCGCAGGTTCAAATCCTGCATTGCCCACAGGTCGATGAAGTTTACCCCCTTCGAAGTTTGCTCTCACCTCCACCCTTCGCTTCGCTTGGGTTATTGATTATTGATTAATAATTATTTATCATTTATATTGGGCCGCGGTAGCTCATGTAGTAGAGCGCAACTCTGAAAAAGTTGAGGTAGCCAGTGCAAGTCTGGCCCGCGGCACAAAAATTTGGGTTGCGGGAGTAGTTCAGTGGAAGAACGTTTCGTTGCCAACGAAAAGGTCGCGGGTTCAAGTCCCGTCTCCCGCTCAAGCAACAGCACAGAGTTAAAGAAGAAATTTATTTCTTCGCTGCTCATAAAACCTCTTGACACTATCCCATAAACAAGATATAATCTTAAAACCCCCAAGTTAGGGGTTTTAAAATGAATAGAAAACATTATTTAATTATCTTATTATTTTTATGGCTTTTTATCAGTATTTCGCCTGTTTTAGAATCAAAGACTCAAAGCAATGAGAATAGTTTGATTATATCTTCTTTCCAGGAAATGTCAGAGAGTTTGGCTACTATTGAAAAAAACAGCCTATTGCCAGTAAGTAGTCTTTTTATTTCTAATCCTGATAATCAAACCATAAAAGTAATTGTTACTGCTTATTCAAGTTCGCCATGGCAAACTGACAGCACTCCTTTTATTACAGCAGCTGGAACAGAAGTAAGAGATGGCATTATAGCTAATAATCTTTTAGCATTTGGTACAAAAGTAAAAATACCTGAATTATATGGCAATAAGATTTTTGTAGTAGAAGACAGAATGCACTCTAAAAAAGGTGATTATCATATTGACATTTGGTTTGCTTCCTATGGAGAAGCTGTTAATTTTGGAGCTAAAACAACATATATTGAAATCTTAGAAAACTAAGTATCTGCAATAGACTTAGCCTATTACATAGAGAAAACTCGCCTTTTAAGGCGGGTTTTTAGTTTGGTGCCCGGGGAGGGAATCGAACCCTCACGGAGAAAATCTCCAACAGATTTTAAGTCTGTTTCGGCTACCTATTACGACACCCGGGCATATTTTGAGGCCTGGGCGGGATTTGCACCCGCGTAAAACTGTTTTGCAGACAGTTCCCTATCTACTTGGGTACCAGGCCTATGTTTTATATTTTAACAACTTTTTTCTTTTTTTCAATCCTTTTTCTTAATTTTGTCTAAAATCTGTTCAATTTTTCCAGCTTGCATTGTTTTTAATTCTTTAACAAACCTAATTCGAGGAATTATTTTTGTCTCTAATTTTTTATTAAATTTATGCTGAATATAATAACTTTGTCTTTTTAAAATTTGAAGTATTCTATCGCCCTGATTGTCGGGCAAACAGCTAACATAAACTTTGCTTTGGCTCAAGTCAGGGCTTGTTTCTACTCTGGTAATCGTAACTAAGGTGTTTTTAGGAAACTCAATTTCCCGCAGAATAATCTGACCTAATTCTTTTTGAATTAATTCATTAACCCGTAAAATACGATTTGACATATTTTATAGTTCTTCTTTTCTCCTTTGTTGCCTATATATAACGAGAATATCTCCCTTATCAATTCTACCATTGCCATCATATAATATCCCGCACTCTTCTCCTTTAGCAAGTTTGGCAATGTCTTTTTTATTCCTTTGAAGATTGATTATTTTACCTTTACCAATTAATTCCTCTTCCCGATAAACCTCAATTTTGGCTCCTTTCTGAACTTCTCCTTCAACAATTTTTCCACCAACAATCTGACGACTTTTTTCTGTCATAAAAATTACTAAAACTTTAACTTTACCCAAATCTGTTCTAATGGTTTTTGATGTTAATCTTCTCTCCATCATAGCTCTTATTTGTTCTACTAATTCATAAATTATCTCAGCTTTAATTACTTTAGTTTTCTCTCTTTTAGATAAAATTTCAGCTGTTTGACTCATTTTAACTCTAAAACCAATAATTAAAGCCTTGAAACTCTTGGCTAACTTAAAATCATTTTCATTAATTTCTCCAATTCCAGATTTGAGAACCCTTAAAACAACTTTATCTTGGGGAAGAGCTTTAAACATTTGTTCAATCGCTTCAATTGAACCCTCAACATCAGCTTTAATGATTAAGTTTAAAACTTTTTGTTCGGCTGAAATCTCTGGAGATTCTTTTAATTCTTGTTTTTCTTTTTCTTTAAGATGACTCTTGGCTGTTTCTAAATCTTTGAAAACTTGAATTTCTTCACCAACCTTAGGAGCTTGGTTTAATCCCAATAAAATAGCGGGGCAGCATGGTTCAGCTTTTGAAATTTCCTTTCCCTGAAAATCTTCTAATTTTTTGATTTTACCAAAAGTAGATGGGGTAGCAACAATATCGCCCCCCTTTAAAATCCCCTTACTTAAAAGTATGGTAGCCACTGGCCCCTTTTTGCTGTCTAAAAAAGCTTCAATCACTACGCCCTTGGCTAGTCCTGAAAAATCTGCTTTCAGATCTTCCATTTCAGCAACCAAAAGGATTAAATCTAAAAGGTCTGGAATACCTTGTCCAGTTTTGGCTGAAACTGAGACTGAAGGAACCTTTCCCCCCAAATCTTCAACCGTAATGTCTTGTTTAATCAAATCTTGCTTTACTTTATCTGGATCAGCTCCAAACTTATCAATTTTATTAAAAGCAACAACAAGGGAAATACCTGATTCTTTGATGTGTGAAATGGCTTCCTTGGTTTGGGCTTTCACTCCATCTACAGCATCAATCACTAAAATCGCTATATCAGCCACTTTAGCCCCCCTAGAGCGTATGGCTGAAAAAGCCTCGTGTCCAGGCGTATCAATAAAGGTGATTTTCTTATCACCTTCTCCAATTTCATATGCTCCAATATGTTGAGTAATGCCTCCTTCTTCTTTTTCTTGAACATGGCTTTTCTTGATATAGTCTAAAATTGAAGTTTTACCATGATCAATGTGCCCCAGAACCACTACTACTGGAGGCCGATTTATTATGTTTTTTTGAGTTTTTTTCGTCATCTTGATTTTTAGCTCTTTTAATAGCCCTTATTTCTTCTTTGGACAAAGAGTATTCAGAAATTCCGTTTTTAATTGGTTTTCCATAAACCCTGTTCTCTTCTCTACTATACAGGCTGGTAATAACCACTCCATCATTATTATTATCCAATAATGCAATAGAAAAGCTTTGATTACTTCCAACTTCTGAAAAAGGATTAAAGCGAATAATACCCACCTTTTGTAAAAAGAATTTACTATTCTTTTCAAGAATTTGCAACTTTTTATCTGTTTTTTTTAATCTTTCTTCTAAGTTTTTTAAAACACCTAAAACTTCTTTAAGGTTTTTAGGTTCTTTTTTGTTTTTTCTTAAGAAATTAAACATATATTTATTTTAATTTTAAAACAGCGGAGGAGACAGGACTCGAACCTGTATGAGCTTTTGCTCACCGCTTTTCGAAAACGGCTCCTTACCATTCGGAACACTCCTCCAAATATCTTACCACTTAAACTTTGTTTTGGGTTCTTTTCCTTGCCTTAAACGCTGAATATTTTCTCTCAAAGCAAAAGTAATAATAATTGCTCCTAAAAGTCCATAAATAAAATAGTAAAAAGCAAACTTAACATACAGCAAACCAGCTAAAATCCAGACAAACAAAAGATTGGTTATGCTTGTTTTCTTAAAAATCATCAAAGCAATAATCCAGATTAAAAAGCAGGACAAAAAAAACTTAGGACCAATTAAAACTGCAGTTGACCCAAAAAAAGTAGCTGCTCCCTTTCCTCCCTTAAACTTTAAATAAATAGGAAAAATATGTCCTATAACTGGTAACAGCGAAACTAAAATAAGATCATATCCTGGTTCTAAATATTTTTTAGCCAAAAATACGGCTATTATCCCTTTTAGAACATCAAAAAATGCTGATACAATTCCCCATTTCCAGCCCAAAACCCTTGAAACATTAGTTGAGGTAGTTGATTTTGAACCAATTGTTCTAATGTCAATTCCGTGAGCTTTGGCAATTATAAAACCAGAAGGTATAGAACCAAGCAAATAAGCAAGAATAGCCAGTAAAATAGTATTTATCATTTAAAATTAGTTCTTAAAACTCTATTTACAACCTTTTGATTAATTGGAGTTGGAATGCCCAGTTTCTCTCCTAAGTCTACCACAAATCCATTATAATATTTAATCTCAGTTAAATCTTTGGGCTTACCCTCTCTTCCTTTGGTAATTATTTTAGCAATATTTTTTCTAAAAAGTAAAAGTAATTTAATTGGCAAAACCTGAATTATTAATGTTAACCATTTAACATAATGTTTTGGAAAGTTGACAAAAGAGTTTCCAGATTTTTTAATAACTTTAATATATTCTTTCAATGCTTTAAATTCTTCTGTAAATGCTTTTGAATTCTCAAAGCCCTGCTTAATACCCAAACCCCTGGTTGCAGAGGGGATACCAATAAGATTAAAAAACAATTTTGAAAGCTCCATGTCTCTAATTTTATTTTGAGAAAATTCTGTGGTTTCAAACCCTGCCTTTTTAAACAATGATTGAATATCTTTTAAATCACCTGGGCCTGATACTTTTCCAAAGCTTATCCTGATGGGCAAAGAATAATTAACAATAATTTTAGTTTTTTGTTGTTTTCTATCTATTGGATTAAAAAGATTCAATCTCACTATTTTAATCTTTTCATAATCAGAACCTAAAACCTCTTTTAAAGCAGATAGAGCTTCTTCTGTAACCGCAGCACCATTTTGAGAAAGGATTAAAGTAGGAAAAATACTTTTTTCTTTCATTTTCTGATAATAGTATTTAATCGCTGGGCCAACAGGATTTTTAATAGCCAAGAAAATAATATCTGGGCTAAAATCATTTAAAGACCATTGTGAGTCTAAGATTCTTCTTCCTTCGAAAGACTCTGTTTGTTCTTTTTTTCTTTCAACCAATAATTGTTTTTCAATTTCCTGGCCAACACCTAAAACATTGGCAACCTCTTTCAATTCAAAACAAAACATTGTGCCAGTTCTTCCTCCAACGCCTATTACTGCTATTTTCTTTTCCTGCATATTTTTTGAATTTCTAACAGAGTGGACCCGCGGGGACTCGAACCCCGGATTCGTCCATGCCATGGACGTGTGTTACCACTATACCACGGGCCCAAATACCCCTGACAGGAATCGAACCTGTATCACAGGTTTAGGAAACCTGGGCTCTATCCGTTGAACTACAGGGGCAGATGCGTTTTTTAAGCTTAATTATACTTAAAATTAGCATCTTTTTCTTTGGTTGGCAATAAATTTTATGATACAATAATATCATATGATGAAAAATGAATTATCTATCACTAAAATAGTTAAAAGAGCTTGCCCGGCAGTAATAACTATTGTTATTACTAGAAATTTGCCTAAAATAGGTGGATTTTATTTCTTTCCAATAGGAGGAGAAAAAATTGCTATCCCTAAAGTTCAAAAAGGTAAGGAAAAAACAAAAATAGGAGGAGGTTCTGGTTTTATTATTTCTCCTGATGGTATTGTTTTTACCTGCAACCATGTTGTTGGTGACAAAGAAGCAGATTATACTATCGTGATAAGTCCTGATGAAAAATATCCGGCTAAGGTTTTAACCAGAGACCCAATTACTGATATTGCTATTTTAAAAATACAAGGAAAGAAATTCCCTTATTTAGAATTGGGTGATTCTAATAAAACTGAACTTGGCGAAACAGTAATTGCTGTTGGTAATGCTTTGGGAGAATTTCATGATACGGTAAGCGCTGGAATAGTCTCTGGACTGAGCCGTTATATTACCGCTTATAGTGGTTTAGATTATCAGGCATCAAGATTAAGAGGATTAATTCAAACTGATGCTGCCATTAACCCTGGAAACTCAGGGGGACCCTTAATTGATTTAGAAGGAAAGGTAATAGGCATTAATACAGCCGTGGTAATGGGGGCTCAAAATATTGGTTTTGCTATTCCTATAAATTACGCTAAAAGGGACTTAGAAGAAGTTAGAAAATATGGTAAGTTAAGAAGACCTTTTTTAGGAGTAAGATATATTCTTTTGAACAAGATGGTAGCTGAAAAAAACAAGCTGCCAGTTGATTATGGCGCTTTAATAGTAAGAGAAACTTTTGGAGAATCAGCTATTGTGAAAGGTTCAGCTGCTGATAAAGCCAAACTTGAAGAATATGATATAGTTTTAGAATGTAATGGAGAAAAAATTACTGAAAAGAATTCTTTGACTGATATTCTTCAAAAAACAAAAATAGGGCAGGAAATTGAATTAAAAGTTTTAAGAGAAAACAAGAAAATAGGCCTTAAGGTAAAGCTGGGGGAAAGAAAATAAGCATTATCTTTTTACTATTTTAATTGCTTTGCCTTTAATAAGAGCTTCTGATATCTTTTTATAAGCCGAAGACAAAATCCTTTGAAATGTGCTTTGAGATGTTTTCATTTGTTTAGCACAATCTGTTTGACGTAAACATTTAATATTTTTCAATCTTAAAGCCTCTACCTCTTCAGAGGTTAGTTCAATCTCAGATAAAGCCCTCATTGGTATTCCTCGAGGCTTAAAATAGGTTACATTAGGATTAAACCTAATTCTTCTAAACAATCTTGGTCTTGGCATGTTGAAATTATTGAAATTATTAATAAATCAAGAAGACTTTCAGGCTCTCCCCCTAAAAAGAGGGAGAGCCTTCTCAGAAAGTTTTTTTTATTTTGTACCCTTTAGTTCAGCTAATCTCTTTTTAATTGCTTTTAACTCTTCCTCTAAAAGCTCTGTCTCGTCAGCCAGGACTTCTCTTTCTTCTTTTTTAGTCATTCCCCAAAATCCTCTTCTACCATATCCATATCCCACACCATACCCACGCTCTCCTAATCCCATACCGCAAGGACCACGCCCCCAACCAGTTCGAGGACCAAAACCAAAAGGACCTGTTCTATCAAATCTTGGCATGTTTTTATTTTATTAAACTTAGTATTTAGACAATCTTGACCTTTACTTAATCGTCTATTATGAGTATATACCCATAATAGAACCCTGTCAAGAGCTATTTTTGTTTTAAATGGGTGGACGAGGAGATTCGAACTCCCCCTAAGAACTTCACAGGCTCTTGTGCTATCCACTACACTACGCCCACCATATGGTGTCCCCGGCGCGAATCGAACGCACAACCTACTGCTTAGAAGGCAGTTGCTCTATCCAATTGAGCTACGGGGACAAGTAATCAATATTTTAAATCAAATTAATTGTTTAGTCAATTGCTATAAAAATATTAAGATGTTCCTCAAAATCCAACTCATTAAACCTTTTCTCTCTTTGTTCCCAAATATCTAAAATTTGTTGATAAGTAGTTTTGTCAAACTCTAAGGGACTCTCAGAAACCTCTATTTCTTTCCTCTGAACCAAAGTAACGTTTTGGTAAAAAATAAAAGCACTAAGAATCAAGAAAATCAGTAAAATCCCTAAAAAAGTTAAAAAAGCATAAACGGCTAATTTTTTAGGTATTTTTTTAAAAAATTGTTTAATCTTTTTAGTTTTAACCCTAGTCACTTTCATTGTTCCTGTTGAGTAAAAACTTTTATATTAAGAATGGTTTTTACGTTCCCCAATACAAGATTCTCAAATTCTTTTGATTCGATTTCTTTTTCAGTCAATCTCTTGATGTTTAAACTTTCAATTTCAATTAAATAGGGGCTATGTTCTATCTTTTTTAGAAATTTCAAAAAATTAGGGAAATATCCGACTGAAGTAATCTTAAGTGGTAAAAATGACCGTTTATCTTCTTTAACCCTTGAAATCTGAATAGGAAGAATCTCGGTTTGCAGTTGACAATCCTGAGAAATTTTTTCTAAAGACTCCATAAATCTCACCGGCGCCTTAGGATCAATGAAAAGATTAAAAGCTTTCTCAAAATTTGGCTCAAGCTCTGAATAAGTTGTGTTAAACTCTTCTAAGTTTCTGATTTTTGCCTCAAATACAATAAGGTCTTTTTTAGCAGAAATCAATTCTTGAGAATTTTTTCTAATATCTGAAATAAGAGGATAAATCAAAAAAACAATAAGGCCAATATTAAGAATACAGAATATTATTAGCGATGTTTGGGTTTTATTTTGGAAATTCATTTTAATTGAACTTTAAAACTTGCTGAAAACTCAATATCATTGGGTTTAACCCAATTAGGAGGGGGGAAGTCAACTTCTTGAAACATATCTTCGCTCTCAAGGTTTTTCTTAAATTCCAGCAAAATATCTCTATCGGGAGAAAACCCAGAAAGAGAAACTGAGAGTTCGCTTTCTTTCTTTGTTAAAAGACTAAAATTAGTTAAATAAGTGCTTGAAGGAAGCTTTTGAGAAAGCCTTTCTAAAATTTCGCTTTTCCTAAAATCTTTTTCATAAAAAGTTTTAAGATCGGAAAAGGAAAGGTCTTGATCCTTAATCTCTTGCTCAATCTCCTGGGTTGAAGAACTATCAAGCTTTTTCTGCTCAAGGAAAATTTTTTGAGCCTCTAGTTCTCCTGAGATATAAATTTTGATTGAGAGTAAAATTAGAGCAAAACAAAACAAGGCAAGAAAAAGAATAATTCCTAAAATTAAAATGAGTTTCTGATTTTCTTCTTGTATTAAAACTATTTTTTCCTTTGGAGATAATAAATTAATCATAATCATCCTTGTTTTTTCCCCCTTAAAGCTAAACCAATGGCTGTTGTATAGGCTAATGATTTTTCTAAAAAGGCTTTAGGCATTTTCTTTTTAGTGTTTGGTGAAATATTAATCAGAGAGTTTCCTAATTCAACTGGAATTTTTAATTCAATCGAAAGAAGTTCTGAAAGCCCTTTTAGATTTGCCCCACCACCACAAAGTAAAATCTTTTCTATTTCCTTATGATTGTTTGAAAAATGTTTAAAAGAAGGGTGGGTTTTATAATAAGTAATATAATTTTTAATTTGCTGCAAAAGGTCGGTTAAAGCAGGAATTAAAGCCTCAAAAACTCTTCCCTGTTCTATCTTTTTTTCAGCCTTATTTCGTTTGGTTGTAAAATGAATTTTTCCTTCTAAACCATGCTTAATTTTTAATTTTTCAGCTTCCTTTTCCCCCACATTAAGAGCTTTAGCAACAATCTTGGTAAAGCTCTGAGAGGAAACAGGAATAAAGGTACTGAATCTGACACAATTTCCAGAAAAAACAATAAATCCTGTTTTGGTAAATCCTAAATCAATTAACAAAACAGTTTTGTCTGAAGTTTTATTTTTAATTAAAGCTCGGGCAATAGCCAAGGATTCAACCTCTAAACATAATGGTTGAAGTCCTGCTTTTTTAAGACAGGAAATGTAGGGATCAACACTTTTTCTGGGAAGGGCGGCAATTAAAACCTCTATTTCTTTTGAATTATCAGCAAAAGAAATAACCTGAAAATCTAAATAAACTTTTTCAATTGGTAAGGGAATATAATTCTCAGCATCATAAAGAATAGCAGATTCTAAATCTTTTTTAGACATTCTGGGCATTTTAACTACTTGTAAAAATGCACTTTCTTCTGGTAAAGAACAAATAACGTATTTTGTTTTTATCTTTTCTCCCTTAACTTCAAGTATGGCTTTTTTAATAACCCTAGTTAGTTCCTCCTGTTTTTTAATCTCCCCTTTTTTAATAATTCCAGGCGCTATTTCTGTTTCACCAAAAGATTCCAATTCTAAAAATTCTCTGCCTTTTTTAATTTTAGCAATCTTTAAAGAAAAATCAGAAATATCTAGTCCAAAAAATTCAGGTTTTAAATTAAGAAAATCAAGCATTTTAATTAAAGGGTTAATATGTCTCTTCCCAGTGTTCAATAGTCACTATTGGGGAGTAGGGTAGATCTGATTCTGGTGGAGGCTCTGACCCGCCCCACACTGCCTCAGAGACTATTGTATTGTCTAAATAAATATTAACAGGTAACCAGGCACTAGTAAAAGAGATTTTTCTTGCCAAGATGCCTCCTGTTATATTGAAATTCTGAGGCATGCTTACCATTTTCATCTCATCGTAAGCATAAACCAAACCAGTAATATTAATATCTTGAAAAGAAGAATAAGGACCAAAATTAATCTTGCTTTGCGTTAAAAGACCAGATGGTTTTCCAGGCCCCAGATCATTAATTGTTATTTGGTTAAATCCACAATCTTTGTCACCTTGCCTTGTCCAACAATGGCGCTCTCCAATATTAACTGTTCCATCGGCTATCAAAATCCCGTTAACAATAATATTTCTTTCTCCTTTTAGATCAATTGCTCCGGCTATATAAGTAATTTCATTATTCAAAATTAAAGTTCCTCCTTCCCCTACTTGCCATAAAAGATCCTCAAAATCACCTGACGTGTAAATACAATTTGTAGCACACTCTACTCCATTACATAAAACACTACATTGAAAAGAGTTTTGAAGAGTCTGGGCTCTATTATAATAAGAATCAGTATCCTCTAAATTAAAATTAATCCCGGGCATATCTGCTGAACTGGGAGGACATCCTTCATCCGAACAATCACCCTCACAAACATTTTTTGAGCAGGTGGCAGTAGAAATAAGAGAACTAGCCACTTGACTAATGTTGCCCACTGCTAAAGCTTTACCTTCGAGCACTTCTTCAGTTTCAAGATTATCGTTTATCGTGACTGTGCTAAGGTGTTTAATATCTAAGTTCTTATTACTAAAAAGATTGCCATTATGTATGTTTATATTGCTAAATTGAATGCTTATGTTTTCAGCAGTTCCACCAGAAAAAATAGCACTGTCTTGGGTTAAACTTCCAAATGTTTTAAAAACCTTTACCCTGACTTCTCTTTGAACTATTCTTCCATCAACAAGATTTAATTGAGCAGTAGAAATTATCTCCCCCCTGGCACAATCAGAATTTTGGATCTGAACTTGATAAGAACTGTTTGGAAATAGAATATTATTTCTTGAAAAACTGGCTGACCAATCATTACAACCTGGCTCTTCTTCAAAATTACTGCTCCACTCTGGATCGTGCTTTAATTTCCAAATAGCCTCATTAACACCAGCTTCTGCCAAATAATATACCTGGGCAGCCTTAACTTGACTCTCGGATATCTTAGATTCGGAAACAGTAAAATTTAAAAAATAAAAGCTTAAAAGCAATAATAAAGTAAGAGTAATGCTGGCAATAATAATTATTACTCCTTTTTCTGAAAAAACTCTTTTTTCAAGTTGAAAAAACATTAAAGATTTCTTGTAAAAATTTTAGTTTCTAAATCAATTCTTTTATTCTTTTTCTCCAGAACAAGACAAATATTAATCACTCTTAACCCCCAGAAATTAATATTGGTTACATATTCACCAACAAGTTGTTCTTGTAAAATATTGTTTTCTATGGTCTGTCCATCTGGCGGCACAGCATTCCACGACACATAAACATTGGAGTCATCAGAAAAATAATAAACAACCACCTGTCGCTTAACATCAGTTCCTTGTGTAAAATATCGAATATAATAATAAGAGCTGTCTATTTTATAGGTTGAACCAGTTAAAGGAACAGTGTCCCACTCAGACCTTATCTCTGCTTGTTTAGTTACTCCATTATAATCAATAATTTCTCTTGTTTGGCCAGACCCAATCCCCTCAATAATCTTAATAAACATGTTGTTATAATAATCGTCCTGACTTGAAGAATCAAAGTCAAGAACTATTGTTTTGGCCCCTGCTCCCTGAACTAAGCCTTGTTCAATTATAGATGGAGTATGGCCATCATGAAACATAATCTCTTCTGACGGATCAATTTCCTCTTCAGGAAGTTCAGTAATAATTTCTTTTGTCTGACGGATTTCTCTTGCCATTCTTTCTAAAATTACTCGACCATTCTGAGTAATTTCTACAGCTGCTTCACCCTCTTGATAGGCTCGCTGACTCAATAAATTAATACCAGATATTGCGCTAGTAATAATTAAAAGAAGACTAATCACCAATAAAAGCTCTGTTAAGGTAAAACCTTTTTGAAAATAAGTTTGATCCATAATTACTTTTTAGTAATTAAACTTATTATTTGATTGCTTTTTTCAGAAAGTCCAAAAAATGTTTTCCAGAAAATAGTTACTTCTATTTTTTTCATTCCTGGATCAGGATTACAATTAATAACTTCTGAAAAATCCGAGTCAGGGTCAACACAAACTACTTCTATTTCTCTTTGATAAGAATTAAACGGAGAATCTAAAACATGCTTTGTTTCTATAAGACCAAAGGAAATTTCTTCATATGATTGTGAAATAAGTTCTTCAATTTTTGCTTGTCCAAGCTGACTAGCTATTGTGGTCCTTTTAGACGATCCCAAGATTTTAGTGCCTAAAGGAAAAGCTTGTAAAACAGCAATAATTCCAGTGGTTAAAATAAAGATTGATATTAATACTTCTATTAAGGTAAATCCCTGTTTACCAACAAGCATAGTTTTTTTGTTTAAAAACATATTAATCAATTACTCTTATAAAACCAGACGGTCTTACATTAATGGTTTTTGTTTTATTGTGAACATTTTCTATGGTAATTTGAGCGTTTTCTTTTACCGCTCCATAAGAATTATATCTTACTTCATTATTAGATAGCGAAGGAACAATGGTAAGCCCAATAATCTCTTCTGGAATTAGTCCCTGTTTAAAAGATTGACTCTCTCCACATTGAATTATTTGATATGCTCTATTAGATGGAAAATTGTCTGGTAAAACAAAACAATACTCAACTTGTTCAGAAACAGCAAGCTGCTGAGTAAGGCGGAGATTAGAAACCAAATCCCTGACAACACCATTTAATTGAAGTGTTGGCTGAAAATTTCTCAAAAGAGGAAAACTAATCAGGGCTAAAATTCCAATAATAGCCACAACAACGAGGACTTCTGTTAAAGTAAAACTGTTTTGTACTTTTGAGTCCATTAAAGTCCCTCTAACATTGAATACATTGGTTGAATCATAGAAATAGCAAAAAAACCAATTACAGCTCCAATAACTAACATTAAAACAGGTTCAATGACTGAAGCTAAATTCTGAGTAGCAGCTGTTACTTCTTCTTCAAAATAGTCAGCCAGCTTAGATAAAATTTTTGAGGTTTCACCAGTTTCTTCTCCAACTTTTATCATTTGAATTACGTTTGAAGGATAAATATCGTCATAATCTTTCAAAGTATCAGAAAGTTCAGCTCCCTTCCTAACTCTTTCAGCTGTTTCTGCTATGGCGTTTCTAAAATAGATATTATTAAGGGTTCCGGCAACAATTTCTAAAGACCTAACAATTGGAACACCAGCGCTGATAAGAGAACCTAGGGTTCTAACAGTAGAAGCCGCATTGGTTTTTCTGACAATAGGAGAAATAATGGGAAGTTTTAAAGAAGCTCTGTCAATAATTTTTTTACCTCTTTTTGTTTTGGCAAACGATAAAAAGCCTAAAACAAAAACAATAAGCAATAATATGACCAAGTACCATTTTTCAGCCATAAAAACACCAATATTAATCACGAACTGGGTAGTGACTGGAAGCTCAATACCCAGATCCTTAAAAGTATTAGCAATCTGGGGTACAACCATAACCAACATTAAAATTCCAATACCAATCATGGCTGAAATAACAACTGCTGGATAAATCATTGCTCCCTGAATTTTTGATTTAAGCTGATGTTCTCTTTCTAATTGTAAAGACAACATTTTTAAAACATCTTCAAGCGTTCCTGATTCCTCTCCAACTTTTATCATATTATGAAAAAGCTCAGAAAAAATATCAGGATATCCAGCTAAAGCTTGGGAGAAGGCCTGTCCTTTATTAACTTCCTCTCTAATTCCTAAAAGTGCTTTTTTAAGCTTCTCGTTTTTTGTCTGATTAGATAAAATACTAAGACAGCGCGCTAAAGGAAGACCAGAAGCAACCATTACTTGCAAGTTTCTAGTAACCATCATTTTATCAACCAAAGAAACTTTACCAAAAAATGGCAAAGAAAAAGAAAAACCTTTTTTCTTTGAGCCCTTAGACATATCCTCAGGAATTGCTTCAATCAAAACCAAACCTTTTTTCTTTAAGTTTTGAGCTAATTCATGAGTATCTTTTGCCAATAAGGCTCCGGTTCTTGTTTCTCCCTTAAGAGATTTCGCTGTATAAAAATATTTTGGCATTTATTCAACAATAACGCGCAAGACCTCTTCAATTGATGTTATTCCTTGAGCAGCCTTAATAAATCCATCCTCAACCATCGTCCTCATTCCTTCTTTTTTAGCCTGATTAGTAATTTTGTCAGATGTTTCTTTGTTCACAATCATTTCTTTAATCGTCTCATTCACTGGTAAAACCTCAAAAATACCTAGTCGTCCCTTATATCCCTCGGGACATTTTTTTGAAGATTTGGGACGATAAAAATTAATGCTTTTCAGAGTCTCTTTCGGTTTTGCTAATTTTTCTTCTTTTAAAATTTGGAGGATCCTTTTTATGTCGCAATATTTATCTAAGTTTTTTAAATCTGAATCTTTAAGTTTATATGCTTCTTTGTCCTCATAAAGTCGCCTGACCAATCTTTGGGCTAAAATGATATTCAGAGTTGAGGAAAGCAAAAAAGGCTCAGCCCCCATATCAATCAATCGAGGAATAGCTCCAGCTGCTTCTGTGGTATGAAGAGTTGATAAAACCAAATGTCCAGTAAGGGCGGCATTGATAGCTAAACCAGATGTTTCTTGGTCTCTTATCTCTCCAACCATAATAATATCAGGGTCCTGCCTAACTAATGCCCTTAAACCTGAAGCAAAAGTTAAACCTATCTTGGGATTAACTTGGGTTTGATTAATTCTAGGCATCCGATATTCAATTGGGTCTTCAACCGTAGAAATATTAATTCCTGGAGTATTTAAAATTTCCATCATTGCATAAAGGGTAGTGGTTTTTCCAGACCCGGTTGGACCAGTAATCAAAAGCATTCCTATTGGTTTTCTAAGTCCATCTTCAACTTTTTCTAAAGCATCCCCCCTAAGGCCCAAGCTCTCTAAAGTATAGGCTTTGCTGGTTTCTGCTAAAAGACGCATGACAATTTTTTCACCATCAAAAACTGGCAGAATAGAAACTCGAATTGAATATTTGTAAGCCTCTGTTTCTACTTTAAAACGACCATCCTGAGGTAAACGATGCTCATCAAGTTTTAAATCAGAAAGAACTTTAATTCGAGCTACAATTCCTGAAGCAGCTGCTTTAGGTAAAGTCATAGCATCTCTTAAAATCCCGTCTATACGATAACGAACAACAACATCTTTTTCTGAAGGCTCAATATGAATATCAGAAGCTCTTTGTAAAATAGCGTGCTTTAAAAGAGTATCAACAATTCTTATTACAGGAAGTTCTTGAGCAGCTTTTTTTAGTTCTTCTTTTTCTTTCTCTGGCAACTTCTTTTTCTCGCTCTCTTTTATAGATTTAATTCCTCCAACCTCTTTTTTGATAATATCACCAAACTCTGCTTCTAAGCTTTTTTGATACTGTTTAAGAACATTTTTAATGCTTTCCGGGGTGGTTAATCTTGGTAAAATCCTTAGGGGGGTGGTTTTTTTAATAAATTCAATTGTTCTTAAATCTTCAGGGTCTAACATTGCAACCTCAAGACTATTCCCCTTTTTTCTAAAAGCTATAATATTGTGATTTTTAGCAATTGGCTCTGGAATAATTTTTAAAATCTCAGAATCAACGATCTCTTTTTCTAAATTAACAAAGGGAATGCCTAAAATATAAGCTTCAAGCTTAATTAGGTCTTGGCTCTTAATTTGTCCCTCAGAAACTAAAACATCGCCAATTTCCTGACCTGTTTTTTTAGCTTTTTTAACTGCTTTATCAAGCTCTTTCTTGGTTACTAACTCGGCATCAAGCAAAAAAGCTTTTAATTGTTGGGGCTCAACTCTCATATTTTAGTTGTTTTGAAAAACTTGGTTTATTTTGATTGTTAATTCTTCCAAAGAATAATTAGCTTTCACCAAATAGGTAGTTGCGCCTAATTCCATTGCCCTTTTAACATCTTCCATTGATTCAAGGTTGGTCAAAATAATAACTGGTATTTCTTTTGTTTCAGGATTATCTTTTATTTTCTTTAAAACATCAAATCCATGAATTTTTGGTAAAACTAAATCAAGAAGAATCAAATCAGGTTTTTCGCTTTGGGCTAATTTTAACCCCACCTCTCCATTCAAGGCAGGTAGAACCTCATACCCTTGTTGAGACAATACCTCACCAAGTGTTTTTTGTAAGGCTGATTCATCTTCAATAATTAAAATTTTCTTCATAAAATTTATTATCTTTTAATTGGTAATGTAAACCAGAAGGTCGACCCTTGACCCTCCTGACTTTTAAACCCTATTTTGCCTTTTGACTTCTTAATAATTGATTTGGCAATATAAAGACCCAATCCTGATCCTTGGGTTTGATATTTCATTGCATTATCTGTCCGAAAAAACTTTTGGAAAATATATTTTTTGTCTTTTTGGGGAATACCCACCCCAGCATCACTTATTTCAAAATAAAAATTATCGTGCTCAAGCTTAAGTTTTAGTTTTACTTTGCCTTTTTCCTTTGTATAACGAATAGCATTATCTAAAAGATTTTCTATGACCTGTCTTATTTGAAAAGGATCAGCCATAATTTGAGGTAAATCTTTTTGATTTTTAAAACTTATTGTTATGTTTGATGCTTTAGCAAGCGGTCTGAATGCTACAATTAGCTCTTTAATCATATCTGATAAGGAAAATCTTTTTTCTTTTAAAAACAGAGTTTGTGCCTCAATCCTAGAAACCATTAATAAATCTTTTACCAATTCTCCCATTCGGCCAATATTTTCTTTTAAAATCTTAAAATATTCGGTCTGTTTAGCTTCAATCTTACCCAATCTACCCGACATTAATAATTCAATCGCCCATTTTAGATTTGAAATCGGAGTTCTTAACTGATGAGAAACAATACTAATAAATTCTGATTTGATTTTATTGGCTTCAGCTAACTTTTCAAAACTATGAGAGATTGTAAAATCAATTACAAATAAAACAGCGCTTACCCCCAAAATAATCAAGGAGACCAAGTAAGGATCTCCTATATATTTAGTTCCTATCCAATAAACAGTAATAGCTGTAACCACAATAATTATGCCCATTATTAGGAAAAGGAATTGAGGGCATTGCCAGAGAGAAAGCCCGTATTTCCTACATTGAGCAGAAACATTTAATTGTTCTGAAATTTCTTCGAGCTTCATTAAATAAATTATAGCACATTAAAAATGAAAGAAAAAAATGTTTAAATTGACCTGAGGCCAAAAAAGTGATATTTTGAAAAAGATTAACAACGGGGCGTAGTGTAACGGTTAGCACGAGTCCTTTGGGAGGATTTAATCCGAGTTCGAATCTCGGCGCCCCGACGCGGGAGTAGTTCAATGGTAGAATGTCTCCCTTCCAAGGAGAAGGTTTGCGGGTTCAAGTCCCGTCTCCCGCTTGAATAACAATGAAAGTAAAAGAAGGGGTTTATCTCTTCGCCTGCTCAAACTAAAAATCGCATCAGTAGTGCGATTTTTGGGTTAGAAATTAGGTTAATTAGAAGTTAGAAATTTTACTTAGCATATTCAACCGCCCTAGACTCTCTAATAACAGTTACTTTAATCTCTCCTGGATATCTTAATTCTTCTTGAATCTCCTTAGCAATGTCTCGAGCTAATTTTTTGGCAGATAGATCGTCAATTTGTTCGGGTTTAACAAAAACTCTTATCTCGCGACCAGCTTGAATTGCATATACTTTTTCTATACCAGGGAAAGACATTGCAATGTTTTCTAATTCAGCCAATCTTTTTAAATAACTTTCCAAATTATCTTTTCTCGCACCGGGCCGAGCTCCTGAAATCTGATCTGCTACCTGAACTAAAATGGATTCAATTGTTTCAAAAGGATATTCCTCATGATGCGATTTCATGGCTGTAATTATTTCTTTTTCTATTCCAAATTTTTCTAAAATTTTCATTCCAATATCAACGTGAGAACCTTCTATCTGGTGATCAACTGCTTTACCAATATCGTGTAATAAACCTGCCTTCTTACAAATAAGAGCGTTGGCTCCGATTTCTGAAGCCAGGGCTGAAGCCAAATGAGAAACCTCAATTGAATGAAGTAAAACATTCTGACCATAACTGGTTCTAAAACGCAATCTACCTAAAAGATGAACTAATTTAGGGTTTAATCCTAAAACTCCAGTATCATAACAAGCCACTTCTCCGGCTTCTTTAATCTGGTTAGCAATTTCTGTTTTAGCTTTTTCCACTTCTTTTTCTATCCGGGCTGGCTGAATTCGACCATCAGCTATTAATTTTTCTAAGGCTTTTTTAGCAACCTGGCGCCTAATTGGATCAAAACTAGAAATCACCAGCATTTCAGGAGTTTCATCAATAATTACTTCAACTCCAGTCAATTTCTCTAAAGTTCTAATGTTTCTTCCCTCCTTACCAATAATCCTGCCCTTAATATCGTCTGAGGGCAAAGCTAATGTAGAAGTTGTAACCTCTTGAGCTTGGCTTAAAGCACATTTTTGAATAGCTAAAGCTAATATTTCCTTAGCTCTTTTTTCAAATTTTTCTTGGCCTCCACTCTCTAGTTTCTGCATTTTCTCTAACATTTCCTTTTGATATTCTTTCTCTACCTCCTTAATCAATTCTTCCTTTGCTTGTTTTTGAGAAAGTCGAGCAACTTTTTCTAATTTCTCAACTGCTTTTTGCTCAAGTTCGTTTAAATTTTCTTTTATTTCTTTCAGTTTTTTAACTTTTTCTTGAAACTCTTTTTTCTCCAAATCAAAAGTAGAGAGTTTTTCATCTAAAACATTCTCTCTTTTTAACAAAAGTCTCCCTGAATCAATTATTTCGTGTCGCCTTATTTCTGTTTCTTTTCCAACCTTTTCTTTAACTCTAAAAGCGCTCTTTTTAGCGTCTGATAAAATTTTATCAGATTGCTCTTTAGCTTGAGAGATTTTTTGCTTGAGTTTTTGTTCAATCGTGCCCGCTCTTTTTTGAACAATTGATTGACGAGCATAGTAACCTAAAATAGAACCTGCCGATAGGCAAAGTATACCTATCCCCAGGGGAGTAAGTTGATTCATATAATTGTATAAACTGGATGCTTAACATAAAAATAATTTTCTAAATTAAAGAGTAACAAATATTTTAGTATTTGTCAAAAAGGTGCGATTTCTTCCCACTCTGGAAGTGGCAAACTAACTGTAATGTCTTTGTTAACAGAACAACAGCCAATATTATCACAGGCCTGTAAAGTTACAGTACGAATTTGGGTGTCTGGGTAAGAGTGAGTTGGATTTTGCTCGGTTGAAGTATCACCGTCTCCGAAATTCCAGTTCCAGCCAGTTGCTCCATTATAATAAGTGGTTTGATCAATAAATTGAATTAATTCCTCAGCAGCTGGAGATTTGGGCATCCAACTAAAATCAGTATCAGGATAATAATAAGCTGCAGTAGTAAAAGAAGAACCTATTGCCCAATCAGATGACTCATCACCACTGTCCCAAACCTTTACTCTCCAATAATAAGTAGTGTTATAAGAAAGTCCCATTGGGGCATAAGAATTCGAAGAAGAAGAAACTTTTCCAGAATCCTTTTCTGGAGAGCTAAAATCAGAATTATTGTCTACCTGAACCTGATAAGCAGATTGGGAATCTCCAGGGTCAGTATCAAAAAACTCCCAAGATAAAATAATTGGCGGATAGGGAGCAAAACAATAATCTCCTTCAACTATTGAAAGCTTTCTGGCTAATGGAGGTTGGTTAAATTCGCTCAAATCCAGAGTCACTTTATAGCTTGCTCCACCAGCACCAGGGTCTGAAGAATTAAAACTAATCCAGCCAACAATATCAGAACACCAAGCCCAATCATGAAAATCACCATTTGAATCAATATAGACCTCGCCCGTTTGACCATGATCAAACCTTATCCAACCATCCCAATCACCATTATGTGCCAGGATTCTTGCCCAACCTATAATATTGACGTCTTCTTTGCCAATTTGCCCTGAGGGAGTAACTTTAGCAATACAACTTGCATCTGCGCAAGGATCATCAGAAGGAGGAGAACCAGTATCTGCTTCATTAAAAGAAATCCATCCAATATTTTCTGACCAAGCATAGCCAGAAAGTTTTCCATTATTAGAATCAATACTCACTCCATAGCTGATAGCCCCGCCGCCACTTGTATTGTTAAAACTAATCCAACCAATGTTTTCAGACCAAGCCCAGCCAGAAACATTATGCTCAGAACCTGATTCTGCAATTTGTTTTGGTAAAATAAAGCAAACTAAAATTATAAAGACAAGTACAATTTTTTTCATTATTTTATTGCCAATTACTCAAAGTTATTCAATAAAAGTATATATAACTCTTAAATGAGAGTCTAAATAGAGTCTAGAATATCTAAAGAGGTTTTCGAATCCTTCATTCGCTACCAATCCTACAGCAAACCAATTATCATTAAGTTTATTTTCAAAATTGTTTTCAGCCACATCGCCCAATTCAAGTTCATGACTGCCAACGAAAGGAAATCCCGGCTCAATAACATATGCTCCACCAATACTATAATATAAATCC
>Ga0265594_1000980_pt1 | contig 22836 bp, 26 predicted proteins | sample saktaG_11_FD_190147 | JGI IMG/M metagenome (GOLD analysis project Ga0265594, IMG submission 190147) | Saline water microbial communities from Sakinaw Lake, British Columbia, Canada - sak_2011_5_24_80m | ecosystem: Environmental > Aquatic > Non-marine Saline and Alkaline > Saline ... | reverse complement strand
TACGCATTCTCGGTTTGAATTGACCCGGGAATGCTCATGGGAGGGAATTCGTATGTATGCAGGCATAAATTATGGAGGCTGGGGGTTACTTTTATTATCTCTTGGTATAGGCTATATAATTTGCGTAAAGGCGTCCAAAGATAATGCAACGCTTTATAAATATGGCGGATACGCCATTGGCATAATAATGATCGCGTTTAGTATTATGCTATCTATCTTTAACTTAATGGATACTGTTACAACTATTCAGAAAGCTATTAAAAGGTCTCAAAGGTCGACCATGCGTTCTACAACGCGACCAGCGAGAGAACGCCCCAAAAATACAGCAGCAGAAAAGAATGCTACTGGCTTACAGAGCAAAATCGGATTGCCAAGGCCTGCACTAGGAGTAAGGGGAGAAAGCGCCCCAGCCGATAGTACCGGAAAATAATTATTTTTATATCGTTAGTTACAATCATATAGTACCGTTCATTCCGCGGAGGGGTCGCATAGTGGTTTAGTGCACCTGCTTGGAGAGCAGGAGTACTCGCAAGGGTACCCAGGGTTCAAATCCCTGCCTCTCCGCCATTGTGGACGCTCAGGAGAACCCTGTCCTGTACTGTTATCAGTACCGGGCAGGGTTTTCTTTTTTTCTGGGTCTATTTGGCAGGCAATTTCTTCAAAGGGTTCTCCCACATACATCCGCATTATTACGTGGTCGTCGTGGACGTCTATGGCTTTGATCAGGGCTCTTAGCAGGTTATTTTGAGCCTCAGGCGGGGCCTCGTCCAGATGCTCCATGGCAAATCTAAGATTTGAATACAAATATTGACTGGAATGCATCGATATATCAGTGACTCGTCTATGTGCCTCAACCTTAGACAATTTATCTTCCAATATGGTGAGTTCTTTTTCAAAAGCGTCCATCTTTTCAGAGTAGGTAACGCCTTTTGTGATCGTCTTTTCAATGGCAAGGTTTAATAGTTTTTCTGCGGATGCTTTGGCTTTGGCAAGTTTCTTTTGCAATATCCGGATTTCCTTATCATAGACTTCCAGTTTGGTCGTATTATCTTTAATCGCATTCCCCATCGCTTTCACGATAATTTCCTGGTCTTTTGATGCCCGCCTAAAGAAAGCAATTACCGCTTCATCAAATGCCGTAGCGGATATCCGCTTGGTATCACACCCGAGCTTTTGTCTCGCCCGACTGCACTCATAGTAATAAAAAGTTTTTCCGGTATGGCTATGAGCTATAGTCGAGACAAAGAAACTCCCGCATTTCCCACACTTTAATATTCCCTTTAGTCGATTACTGTAGTCTTTAGGTACTTTTATGAATCTGTGTCCGGGAAGGTTTGCTGAGATTACCCGGTTAGCTTTTTTCCATAGGTCTTCATCAACGATTCCGGTGTGGTTGCCTTTGTTTATCTCGCCGGAATAAGAAATCATGCCTTTATAGAAGGTATTTTTGATAATTTTGGCAATTGTTTGTTTTCGCCAGACCATGCTTTTAGATGTCGGGACTTTATTCTGTATGAGTATATGGCCTATTTCACTTAAGGTCTTATTTTTAGCGGCCAGTTCAAAGATGAGTTTAATGCTTTGTGCGATTGTCTTATCAATTTCAATCCGGTGCGGTTGTCTACCGTTGGGAAGAGGATCGCCGTTTTTGACTAGTTTATATCCGTAAGGGGGATTACCTGCAACCCATTTGCCTTGTCTTGCCCGGGCAATTGCCGATGCCTTGACACGCTCTCCGGTGAGTTCACGTTCAAAAGCAGATAACAACCCGATGATGCCAATAACCACACGCCCTATGGCGGTTGAGCTGTCCAGATTTTCACGCACAGATAAGAAGTTAACCTCGTGTTCCTTAAACAGGTCAATCATAGCGTAGAGGTCACGAGGATTTCTTGTCAGGCGATCAAGTCTAAAAAATATGATACCATCGAATGACTTTTTTGATCGGATGTCTTTCAGAATCGACTGAATACCCGGTCGGTTTAAATCCTTCCCCGAATATCCATCCTCATTCACAATCCCTTTGTTCCCGAAATTAGCAATTTCATAACCGAACGCATCAAGCATGTTCTTGCAGTGGTGAGCCTGGGCATCAAGGGTTGTGAAGTCGCCCTGGGCCTGATCGTCAGTTGAGCATCTGGTGTAAATAATGAATCGTTTTCTATCTTTGTTTTCAGCGGGTACTATCATAGTATTATTGGCTCTCCTTTCACAACAACCCCTATAACAATTCATTGGACAAGTCAAGCGATATTAAGCCCGCCAGCTTTTAGGCGGGCTTAATTGTATATTCCGGTTTTTTTGAATTTATGTCGGTTTTTTCCGACACTTTTTTCATATTTCCGGAATATACGCTTGGGGGTGAATGCCAATGGGCAAGCCATTAGTGAGTCAATTTCAAAAACGCTTTGGAGACCGAATCTCTGCGGTTTATACCGATCGACCACGCAACCTAACCGAGCAAAGAACGCGGGGTGAGGTGCTGGTAAAAGCCATTACGCAGGTGATTGCTGGAATCATTCGGCGTGAACCGACACAGGATGAGTTACTCGGTCTTACCGATTTATCTAAAGCTAAACCTCGTCAGAAAACTTAAATCACGGAGCCCTCCGTGATTTACTCCTACTGTTTAAAAAAGTATTCTTATCAGGGGCTTGCTTGAGACACCACCAAAAAAAGAGGAGGTGTCTCATGATGAGTCCAAGGTACGAAAGTCTATTTGAAGACTGGGAAATTGGAGTAGCAAAAAATGTAATTGAGCGGTTCAGAAAGCAGTGGAAATGCTTAGAGTTGGAAGGTTTCGACGATCTTCTTCAGGAATGCCTAACCTACTGGCACTTTTCAAAAGATGATTACGATCCTTCCGCAGGGGCAAATATACGAACGTTTATGTCCCGGGTTCTGGAGCATAAGCTCCAGCGATTAGTTGCAAAACTTACCGCACATAAGCGCAAAGTATCGAGTAATTGTGTGTCATTAAACGAGTCGATTTCGGATGAAGAGGACTCGCCCACCTATTTAGATCAGCTCCCAGAAAACGCAGGCCATATCTCAAATCTGCATATCAGCTCGGACCTCAAAATCGATCTTTCCAAAAGCATCCAAAAACTAACCCCGAAACAACAGGAGCTATGCCGCCTTTTAGGCGAAGAGGGCTTAAACATTAAGGAGGCAAGTGAAGCGCTTAAGATTCCTCGGGGAACTCTCTACGAAGACATTAAGCGTATTAAAGCCATATTCCAGCAGGAGAAACTTAACGAGTATCTCGATTGAAAAAAAATTCCGACACTTTCGGGAACTTTCCGGAATATACGCCTTGAGGAGGAGAAGTAGATGCAAGTTTGCAGGTTCAAGCTCAATAAAAAATTACACCGTGAACAGGTAGAGGAAAAAATTGCCTTTGCGGTTATTTCCGCTGAATGCACATTTGGCCAGGCAAAGGTCAGGCTCAATGCGGCCTACGTTGCGGCAGACAACAAGGTTGTTATTGATGTCTCAAGTCCGGTTGGTGAACATATTGCAGAGGTTTTTACCGGGCTTCTTATCAAAGAGTATGGAGAGCAGTCATTCACGGTAGAAAGGGTAAGAGATGAAGGTCACTCGAGGACTAAAGAAACTCTATAAGCGGCTCAGCTGGTATAACCGCATGAGGCTCTTAGAGGCGAATTGCAAAAAGAGCAAGCGCAGGAGGGTGAACAATGAGCAATAAAAAGAAAGAGTTATTAACATGGTGCAGGCAGAAGGGAACTTTCTCAAAGGCAGACGTGATAGCTTATGGAACCAAGAATTACTATTTGCGGGCCGACAGAACGGTTAGGGATTTTGTTCAAGAAGGCAAGCTTCGTAAGCTAGATAAGAATGAGTGCATCCTACGGAATTTGAAAGGCAACATGGCCTGGTATGAGTTTGTGAAGGCGCAATGAGAAACTATGGCAAGAATAAGATACTTAAAACCGGATTTTTTTAAAGATGAAGATATAAAAGAATTGTCCTTTGAGGCAAGGTTATTTTATCAGGGCTTATGGATTCAGGCTGATCGAGAGGGGCGCGGTGAAGACAGACCGGAGCGGCTTAAGATAGAAATCATGCCCTATGATGAGGTCAATGCCGAAGAAATAATGCGGCTCTTGGCTCATCACAAGAAGAACGGTAAAAGACCGTTTATAGTCCGTTATGAAATCGACGGCGAGAAATATTATCAGATAATCAACTGGCAAAAACATCAAAAACCCCACAAGACAGAGCGGGACAGTGATATCCCACCCCCACCTAAAGAGCTTTTAACCGTTAAGCAACCGTTAAATAACCGTTACGCTACGAATATCTCAGTTGGGAATGGGGATGGGGATGGGAAAGAGAATGGGAAAGAGATAGTTAGTAAACAGGCTTCGCCAGCTTCCGCTGTTTCTGAAAAGACTCAAAAACTCTTAGATTCTGTTTATAAGCAGGGATTCAATATCTACCAGCTTATTAATAAATTCAAGAAAGACGCTAAATGGCACAAGAAGGAGAATATACCGGATGAGGTTTTGATCAAGATCTGCCAGCAGTATCAGAAGGACAAGGGCAGGATTAGCCAGCCTTACCCCTGGTTTATCAAAGTGCTTAAGATGGAAAGCTCGGCTTATTTTGCTCGGGCGAATGTCGAGCAGAGTAATAAATTCAAGAAGGAAGGCATCGGCAAGATGGCGGATATATTGAGACAGATGGCAGGACAGAACAAATAATGGGTCCTTCCGGAGGGGGCTTGGGCCGAGGGTCAGGTGAGGCGCACTTGGTCAGTGATTTTGGGTTGAAAATTCGATGTCAGGGTCAATTAGGTTGGACAGCTAAGAAAAAGGGCAACCTTGGGGCAACCTGCTCGAAACACGAGGTAAATCAAGGGATTACGGAGTTTTTACTTATGGTCAAAAGGAGGCTAAAATGGCAAAAATCAATGTAAAACCTGACATTTGTGATGTCAAAATGTCAGTAATCAAACCGGCTCCCTACAATCCAAGAGAGATCACAGATGCGGCTCTTGCGGGTCTTAGACAGTCGCTTGAAAAGTTCGGGCTGGTGGATCTATTGGTAGTCAATAAACGCAATATGAGGATTATCTCGGGGCATCAGAGGTATAAGATTTTACAGCAGGAGGGCGTTGAGAACGTCACCGCGATCATGGTTGATCTTGACGAGGTGTCCGAAATGGCCATGAACCTTACTCTCAACTCTCAGCAGATCGTGGGATCGTGGACAGAGGCTATTATTCCCCTTTTGGAGAAGCTTCGCACTGAAGCCGCGGACGACTATGTGGCGCTTCGCATGAAGGAGCTAAGGGATGAAGTTGCGGAGTTTGAGACTGAAAACACAGGTGTGGGCAAAACACTGCCTGATGACATTCCGGAGCCGCCGGAAAAGCCTATCACTAAAAAAGGCGATCTGTGGATACTGGGAGAGCACCGGCTTTTGTGCGGCGATTCTACCAAAGATCAAGATGTCGCAAGGCTTATGGCTGGTCATAAGGCAAGTCTGTTTGCCACGGATCCGCCCTATTGCGTTGACTATACCGGAGCCGACAGACCGACTGGCGGAAAAGACTGGTCTGAGGTGTATCACGAAGTCGACATCCCAGACGCAAAAGAATTTATAAAATCATTTTATAAAGTGGGGTTAAAGCACATAAAAGACAACTCAGCCCTGTATTTGTGGCATGCTTCAAAGCGTAAAGCAATGATTGAAGAGGTCTGCGATGAGTTAAAACTGCTTATTCATCAGCAGATTATTTGGGTGAAGCCCTGCGCTATTCTCACCTATTCGTTTTATTCGTGGCGGCACGAGCCGTGTCTTCTTATGTGGGTGCGCGGAAACAAACCGCCGTATAAACCTAAAAACAAATCAATCGGAAGTGTCTGGACTATTGATTTGATCAGGTCAGGCGATCCCACAAAGCCTGAATACTACACGGACCTTTGGGAGCTGGATTGGGAAGGTAAAAAAAGAAACACCGGAATCAACCACCCAACGGTTAAGCCTACAGAGGTGTTTGCCATTCCTATGAGGGTACATACTTCGTCCGGTGAGATCTGCTATGAGCCGTTTTGCGGTTCAGGTTCGCAGATTATTGCTGGGGAGCGTCTCAACAGACGCGTTTTTGCAATGGAGATTGAGCCTGTATTCTGCGATGTCTCAGTTAGACGTTGGGAAGAGTTTTCAGGCAAGAAGGCTGTATTGGAGGAACCTAAGTGACGGAACAGAATCAGAATTTAGCGGAGATTGCCCGCAAGAAACGATACCTGCATTTAATCGAAAAACTGCACAGCGGTACCGCTCTGTCTAAACAGGAAATAAAAGAACTTGAAGATTTTGAAGCCGAACCGCTTGGAGACGCCATTGTGAAGACCATTGAGGAAGTTGCCAAGATCATGGAAGTTAATTGGCGCACGGTCTACAGATGGAAGCGCGACGGTATGCCTGTTACAAAAGACGGATTTTACGATTTGGAAGAAATCAAAAAATGGTATGACGGAAAAGCCGCTAACGCTGATGAAGAAATCGAAGGCAAGATTTATTGGGAGACCAAGCTCAGGAAATATAAAGCGTCTTTGCTTGAGCTGGAACTTAAAAGAGTCACCGGAGAGCTTTTGCCGCGGGACGAAGTTGAAAAAGGAAGAATTGCGAGGATCATTGCGGTTAAGCGAACCTTTCTTGCCCTGCCGACAAGGCTGGCTCCGGTTTTGGCCATGAAAGAACCGCGCGAGATTGAAGTCGAGCTGTACGAAGCGATCAGTGAAATTATAGACGAATTTGCGGGAGTAAGAAATGATCACAAAAAAACAAGACAGAAAGATTTGGACGCCGGAGGAAAAACAGGCGTGGAAACGTCCGGAAAAGATAACAGTAAGCCAGTGGGCTGATCGTTTTCGTTATCTTAATCCGATTACGTCGGCCGAACCGGGTCGATGGAAAACTTCGAGGACGCCTTATCTTAAAGGCATTATGGACGCATTCACTGATCCTTTTATTGAAGAAGTAACGGTTATGGCCGCTTCTCAAGTCGGCAAGACCGAGGCTATGTTCAATATGCTGGGGTTTATTATCGATCAAGATCCGGGCCCGACGCTTGTGGTTCTGCCGCGTGAGAGTGACGCGAGAAGCGTTTCCTGCAACCGGGTACTGCCTATGATTGAAGGCTCTTATTCTCTATGCAAGCATTTACCAAGACTTTCTGATGATATAACAAGACTCGAATACCACCTAGACAGAATGATTCTATATTTTGCTGGATCGAATTCGCCAGCCGATCTTGCGTCCCGGCCTATTCGCTATCTCTTCTTGGATGAGATTGACAAATACCCTAAGTTCTCGGGCCGCGAAGCCGACCCGATCAAGCTGGCCAGCGAGCGGCAAAAGACGTTCTGGAACAAGAAGACTATTAAAGTATCCACGCCTACCACAAGGGACGGATATGTCTTCAGAGAATACGAAAAGTCGGACCGAAGCCGCTATTATGTGCCATGTCCGTACTGCGGCAAACATCAAGTTCTCTTGTTCGGCCAGATCAAATGGCCTAAAAAAGAAAAATCCACCGAACGCATTAAAAACGAACGTCTTGCGTGGTATGAATGCTGTCACTGTAATAAACGCATAAAAGATTATCAGAAAAACAAAATACTGCTTAAGGGCAAGTGGGTTCCGGAAGACGCCGAGATTGACGACGATGGAAGCGTTTCGGCGAACATCGTTAAAAGTAAACACCGGGGATTTTCGATTAACTCCCTCTATTCCCCTTGGCTTACTTGGAGCGATATCGCCGCGGAGTTCTTAAAGTCAAAAGATTATATCGAGCTGTTGATGAACTTTGTCAATTCGTGGCTTGCCGAAGTCTGGGAAGAAAAAATTGAAGAAACCACGGTTGATAAAATAAAATCCCTGTCCAGAGATTATGATCAAGGCGTCGTGCCTGATGATGTGATCGTTTTGACCGCTGGCGTTGATGTTCAAAAAGACCATTTTTATTATGTGATTCGCGGTTGGGGGTATTACGAGGAATCGTGGCTTATCCGCGCGGACCGCGTCGAGTATTGGGAAGATATTGTGGACGTTCTTTTCAAAACAGAATACAAAAGATTATCCAGCGGCGAAACTCTGCCGGTATACATGAGCTGTATCGATTCGGGATACCGCACGGACGAGGTGTATAGCTTCTGCCGTCAGTGGGCGGATAAAACAAAAGCCATTAAAGGACAGGAAGAAATCACCGGCGGCCGCTTCTATCGGGCCTCGAAGATTGACATCAATTCAAGAACTGGAAGCGTTATCCGGGGCGGTTTGGTTTTGTGGAACTTAAACGTCAGTCAGTACAAAGACAAAATCAATCGTTTGGTGACTACGCGGGATCCTTGTAAATGGCATATTTTTCAAAATCACACCGAAGAATATTTAACGCAGTTTACTTCGGAGCATAAAGTTTTGGTGCGCAATAGAAACACCGGCCGCGCCAAGGAGGTTTGGAAAAAGAAAAAAGACGCGATAGCGAATCACTATCTTGACGCCGAGGTTTACGCTGTGGCCGCGGCGGATATTATCAGGGCCTTGAACATCAGAAAAGACGATGCAGTCAAAGTGCATCAGCGAATAATCAATCAAGACAACTCCCGCAAAGACTGGATTAAAAAACGCGACGGAAGCTGGCTTTAATATGAGTAAATGGCTTGAGAAAAAAAGCAATTGGTTAAAAAATGACGCTGACAATATTAAAAAACAACCAGATGACGATTCAACAGGCGGCGAAGCGTACGGCGTTACTTTTATTCCTCTTCGCTGTCCTCGTTGCCACAGCAAAAAGGTCAGGTGCTACGCCCATCGTCTTCCGGCGAGATATCACTATTGCAGAAAATGCGGCTATCGTTTTAAGTCGATTGAGAAAGATTACGAAGAATGACGTGTACAAATATGTTGTACCGACTATTTGAAAGTAAGTATTATTTTGAGTAATATAAGGTTATAGCGCAAGAGGTCTGATCAACCTTAAAAAGCGCTCCCAATAAATAATAAAAGCTCGTTCTGGTGCACCAGCTGGAACGGGCTTTTTTATTGGGAAAAAAAGGAGTTTTTCGTGGCGCCCACAAAACAAGAGATGCTTGACAATCTCGATACCGCTATAAACACGAAAATGACTGGTGGAGCGGTTCAGTCGTATTCAATCGGCGGCAGGAATATTCAGTATATAAGTTTAAGCGAACTTTTAAAACTGCGCGATCAACTACGTAGAGAAATTACGGCGGGTAAAGACACGACCACGTACGCGAAATTCGATAATCCGAAATGAAAACTAAATTGTCAGAAAAATTTTCCAACGGCATAGATAATGTCGTTTCTTTCTTCTCCCCTCGAGCTGGGTTTAAACGAAGAATGTACCGTGAGGCAATCAACATCTCGCAGAAGTTCGGCGCCTACAAAGGAGCGAGACGCGACCGTATGCATTCGTCATGGTTGCCCCGCGGCGGATCAGCGGACGAAGCTCTGCTTCCCGAACTTGCCGAAATGCGCGAACGCTCTCGTGATTTAAACCGCAACGACGCGCACGCTTCCGGCATTACTTCAACTATGACCACCAATGTCATCGGCACCGGCATCAGGCCGCAGTCAAGAGTCGACAAAGAGGTTCTTGGCATAAGCAACAAGTCAGCGGCCAACTTTCAAAAGAAAACCGAGCGAGCTTGGAAAAGATGGCTCCCTTATTCTGATGCTGGTGAGCGTATGGACTTCTACGAGATTCAGCAGTTGGTTGACCGCCAGATTTTAGAAAACGGCGAAGCGATTATCGTTCCTCTTATGCTTAAGGACAGCGACAGGCCTTACTCTTTAGCTCTTCAGGTTATAGAGTCGGATAGATTAGAGACGCCGCCTGACAAACGAAGCGATAAGTCTATACGAAGCGGAGTTAAGATTGGCGAAAATGGCGAACCGGTCTCCTATTTTATTCAAAAGACCCACCCGGGAGATTTCAGGTACTCCAAAAGGGAAAAAAAGTTTATGGAGATACCGGCAAAGAACGAATACGGCCGAAGAAACGTCTTTCATCTTTACCACGTGTTAAGAAGCGGCCAGACACGCGGTGTGCCTTTCTTTGCCCCTGTTCTGACCTACTTTAAAGATTTAGCCGAGTACGCCGAGGCAGAGCTTGTTGCCGCACGTATTGCGGCCTGCTTTTCTCTTTTTATAACCTCTGAGGCCTCGATGGATGTCGCAGTTAATTCTGCATATGAGAAGAATGCATCCGGGCAAATAATCGAGTCGTTAGAGCCGGGGATGATCAAACACTTAATGCCGGGCGAATCGATTACCTCGTTTAATCCTCAACGTCCGGGAGCGACATTCGAGCCGTTTGTGGAACGAATTTTAAGAGCTATTTCAGCGGCCTTGGGCCTGCCGTATGAGCTGGTTGCCAAGGATTTCTCAAAGACCAATTACTCAAGCGCGCGGGCGGCTCTTTTGGAAGCTCGTAGATATTTTAAAGTCAAACAAGAATGGTTGTCGCGAAAACTTTGCCAGCCTGTGTGGGCTATGGTTTTGGAAGAAGCCTATTTAAAGGGTGAACTGGGATCGATTTCTTTTTATGAAAAAAGACGCTGGTGGACCGGAGCTTCTTGGATAGCGCCGGGCTGGGAATGGGTTGATCCGCTGAAAGAAGCCAAAGCCGCGGAAGTCGGACTTAAAAACGGCATAGTTACTCATTCAGACCTGTATTCGGCTCAAGGCAAGGACTGGGAAGAAAGTTTTGAGCAGAGAAAACGCGAGCTTGACAAGATGACCGAGCTGGGCCTGCCCCAGAACAACGGAAGCGCAAAAGAGAAAGAAGAAACCAAAGAAGATGAAGACGAAAAAGACGAAAAAGAAGACAAAGAAGATTAAAGTTTCAAACAGACAGTGTATGGCTATGCCCCACAGCCTGACTGTCTGCGTGGAAGAAAAAACAGGAGAAAAACATGCCAGATAAAAATACCTTTTTCAGAACCGATATAGCGCGAAGCAAAGATATTCGCGTTGATAAGAACACAGACGTTATAAGCGGCTTTGCCGTGGTTACCAAAGGAATAACGCATGATGAAAGGGGGGAATTTGACGATGCCGCATTAGATAGAGTTGTGGAGCTTGGCAATAAGTCCAAGCTCGGAGTTAAGTCTCGTTTTGGTCATCCCAACATGAGTTCAACTGCTCTTGGGACGTTTCTTGGCCGGGTTAAGAATTTTAGACGCGACGGCGATATTGTGCGCGCGGATCTGCATGTTGACAAGACGGCGCACTCGACGCCTGACGGAGATTTAGCGAGTTATGTTGTGAACCTTGCCGAAAGCGACCCCAACGCGTTTGGGTCTTCTATGGTTATTTATTGGGATGAGGAAAGCCGTGAGGAAAAAGACGAGAACGGAAATCAACTGCCGCCGTTTATTCGGGTAAAGAACTTATTCTCGGTGGATGTGGTTGATGACCCAGCGGCTAACAATGGACTTTTTGGGATGCCGTTCTTCTCAGAAAGCGTAAAGCCGTCAGCCGAGATGACAGCTTTTTTAGATAGATTCTTACAGGAACCGGACGCTGTTGGAAGCGTGATTGCGTTCTTGGAGAGGTATAGAGTGAATGAGAAAGCAGTAAAAACCGTATTAAAGAAAAAGGAGGTGGACAAAATGTTTGAAGAGTTGACAGTAGAAAAACTAAAGGAACAGCGAGCGGATATCTTTGACGCTATTCGCAAGCAGGGTGTCGAGGAAGGTGTAAAGCAAGGTGTTGAAGAAGGACAAAAACTCGAAAGAGAAAGAACTGTTGAGATACTCAAGAAGGCAGAGACGTTTAAGGATATGGGTTCTGCCGCTCTTGAAGCTGTCGAACAGGGAATCTCTTTAGAGCAGGCGACCATCAAGTTTCAGGATAAACAGCTTGAAGGTCTTAAAGCTTCTTCGACTAAAGGCGTTGGCCCGGACAATCCCGAGGATCCCCAGGATCCAAAGAAAAAGAGTCATCTTGAAAGGGCTAATGAATATAAGGAAAAACACAACTGCAGTCTGACCGAAGCATTGCAGAAGACTGCAGAAAAAAGACAGCAATAAAAAAAGGAGGACGAAAATGTCACAGTATAACATAGGTTCAAAAGCGTTTGTCGCGGGTGAAGCTTTAGAGGCTTACCGCAGAGTTAAGCTTTCCGCAGGAAGTGGATCGCAGGTTGAGTATGCTGACGCAGGCGACGAGTGCATAGGTATCACAGCAACTAAAGCCGCCCAGGGCGAGCATATAACCGTTGATTTAAAAACCAGAGGCCGCACGTTCAAAATGGTTGCGCTGGACGCTATCAGTGCCGGAGGCGACTTCTACGGTGCGGACGACGGAAAGGTTTCAAGCGTTGTCGCGGGTCCTGTTGTTGGTAAGGTGTTGGAGGCTTCTACCGACGACATGGAAGTAATCGAGGGATTGTTTGTTTAACGGAACTTAGGTTTTAAAAGGAGGGATTTAAAATGCCAGAATATCAAGGAACAAGAGCAATACCGAGACTCGAGCTGGGTGAAGCGGCCCTGGAGTTTATACACGCGCAGGATGAGTTTATCGGCACAAAGGTTCTGCCTATCTTTCCTACCAAAAAGAAGGCTAGCATTTTCCCTGCTATCACAAGGGAAAGTCTCACCCGGGACGCTGACACAAAGCGGGCGCCGAGAGGAAACTACAACCGAGATTCTTTTCAGGCCAAAGACAGGCAGTATGCTTGCGAAGAGCATGGTCTTGAAGGGCCTTTGGATGATTCAGAGCGCGAGATGTACGCAAGCGACTTTGATTCGGAGCTTACAACTGTGCAGATCGTAACCCGCAGGGTTCTTCAGGCTCAGGAAAAGCGTATCGCCGCCTCTGTTTTTAACACCACGACCTTCTCAGGAGTCGATCTTTTCACCGACTATTCCGCCGAGCCTTGGGACAATGCCTCAAGCGACGTTATCGCCCAAGTACGCGAGGTGCGGGAAAAGATAAGGAAAAACTGCGGTATGGATCCGGGAACGCTCATCATGAGCAAGGCGAACATCGACAGACTGCTTGCCAACTCTGGGATTAAAGGTGCGATTCAGTATGTGGCTCGGCTTACTGAAGCGGAGATCCTTAACGCTTTGGCGGATATCTTAGGCGTTAAAAAGATTGTTGTTGGGAAAGGCATCTACAACAGCGCCAAAGAAGGCAAGGCTTTCAAAGGGTCCGACATCTGGAGCGACGACTACGCCATGATAGCTGTGATTGGCGAAGGCCAGAGGCTTTCGGATCCTTCCATAGGAAGGACGTTCCTTTGGACTGCCGACAGCCCGGAGAACGCGACAGTTGAGCAATATAGAGACGACGCCGCAAGGAGCGATATCTTCAGGGTAAGACAGCATGTTGACGAAATCATCATCGATCCTCACTTTGCTCATCTTATGAAGGTTGACGCTTAAACTTAAAGGTAACTATGTATCCGGGGGCGTTAAGCCCCCGGGTGCTAACTAAAGGAGCTTGCCTGATGAGTTTTAAGGATCAATTGCCGCAGGATTCTATCAATACGTTTCTTAACAGCGGTGAATTCGCCGAAGAGATTACCTATGCTCCCTCGGGCGGAGTTCCTAAAACCATTAAAGCGGTAGTAGTGCGTGAAGGTCTTGAGCCGTCTTCTGAGAACGCCAGCCGTTCTTTAAGAAAACAGGCGGAAATCTATTTTGTGAATGACGATGTTAATGGAGTCACTGCGATAGACAAAAAAGACGACCGCATTACGCTTAATGATGTTGAAGGCACAGCCAGAGAAGCTCGGATAAACGAAGTGCTGGCTAGCGACGAAGGCATGTGGCATTTAATTGTGGGGTGGTAATGTAATGGCAAAAGTTTGGACAGAAATAGATAAATACGCGCTTGAGAGGGCAATAAAGATTGCGCCAAGGATACTAAAATTTGAGCTTGGAGATGGCTTTGACAGGATCAGCAAGGGCTTTCTAAAAAGATTTAGAAAGCAACAACTGCAGGGCCCTCCGGGAGTGCGTGGCGCCTCAGGCTACGGTCTTTTTGGCACGTTTAAACGGACGTTTTTGGTTTCATCCTCTATCGAAGGGATGGGAGTTCGTATTTTCTCGGATTCAAAGATCGCCAAGCTTCATGAGACCGGCGGCATTGTAAAGGATCCCAGCGGCGGCAGGCTTGCCGTTCCCCTGTCGGTAAGGACGCAGATGTTTACCGCGCGCGGGAAGCTTAAAACCAAATTCAGACGGCCAAAGACTTTAAAAAATGTACAGCCAATGAGGTTTAGAGGAAAGACCTTTCTTGCGAAGGTTACTAAAAGAGCAAAGAAGATTCTGCCGTTGTTTGTGTTAAAAAGACAAGTTCGGCTTAAGCCCAGACTTGGTTTTTACAGGACGTGGTACGGACTTGCTAATTACAGGATAGATATTCTTAATAAGAAAATAGATAACGCTTTAAGGAAGATTTAATTATGCCGGAAACAGTAAGAGAAAAAATACTTGAGAATTTAAAAACCACGCTTGAAGGTGTAACCATTGCCAACGGCTTTAATTTTGATTTTATCCCCGAAACTATCCAGCGGTGGTCAATGCACGGCAACAGTCTTGTTAATCTTCCCGCTATTATTTTAAGTTGTGGTGACGAAGCGGAACAATCCGCGCCGTATCCTCTTGAGGAATGTACACTAAGTGTTTATCTTGATTGTTTTTTTGTAAGCGACGAAGACGAGGCTACTTCTACGGACACTTATTTAAATAGATTGCAGGGCGATATAAAAAAGGCGGTTTTGACTGATCATACTCGTAGAGGACACGCGGTTGACACAAACGTGCTGGGGACTACGCCGTTTGAAACGACCGAAGGTCAGCATTACGCCGGGATCATTGTTGAGATTGAGATAAAGTATCGGCATCAAAGACTTGATCCAACTTTGTCTAGTTAAAAAGGAGGGATAAATTATGTTAACACGAAGAAGACAACTTGCCGCAAAGGTTGAAAGCCAGGAAGGCATTGAAGAGGCGCTGGCCAGTCAGGACGCAAAGCTTTTAATTGAAAACCCTGTTATGGACGTGGATCCGCCTCTACATGAAAGAAATCCAGTAGGAAGCAGTTTTTCAAAAGTCGGCGATCTGCCGGGTAAAAGCGCATCAAAACTCACTTTCAGTTTACGTTTAAGAGGTTCTGGTGTATCCACCACTGAACCTGAATGGTTGAAGCTGATTAAGGCATGCGGATGGCAGTCTACCCCGCTACAGTCTATTTCAATTGGAGCGGTAACCGCAGGACCTTTTAAGCACGGTGAGACCATTGTCGGCGGCACGTCCGGGGCGACAGGCCGTGTTGTTGTAGATACAGCTGACGGTACCACTACACTCTACTTTGTGGAGATAAGCGGTACGTTTCAAGATGCAGAAACCATCACAGGGTCGACGTCCGGAGCTTCGGCGACAGCCAGTTCGGATCCGTCCGAAGTCGGCAAAGAACTAAAACCGATTACGGATCCAAGCGGTGTGCCCTCTCTTACCATGGCCACTTACGAAGACGGAGTCAAGAAAGTTTTAAAAGGCGCGCGAGGCAAGGCGAAATTTAATTTTAAAGTTGGTGAGCCAGTTCTAGTAGAGTTTGATTTTTCGGGAGCGTATTTAAGCACGCAGGACGCAAGTCTGCTTTCCTCTATTGGCCACGAATCAACCAAGCCGCCTGTTTTCTTGAATGCCTATCTTTGGCTTGACAACCTGCAGGCAAAACTTAGCGAGCTTGAGATTGACTGGGCAAACGTCTTAGGTGTTCGCGACGATGTAAACGAGCAGGCTGGGATATTCTCTTACGTCATCTCTGACAGAAAGCCAGCAGGCTCATTAAATCCGGAAATGGTAAGCGTATCGAGCCACGACTTCTTTGGCAAGTGGTTCAACGGCGATGAGATGATCTTAAATTTTCAGGTTGGCGAAACATTGGGCAACAAGTTCTGGTTTTACGCTCCAAAGGTTCAGTATTCAAAAGTCGCCGATGAAGACAGAGAAGGCATTGCAACCGCTCGGGCAAGCTTTTCTTTAAATGGGACATTAGAGCCGGGCGACGACGAACTAACTATTTTGTGTCTATAAAAAAGGAGGTTTTTCATGTTAACAGGAATTGATATTAATGCCACAAGAAAGCATATCTCGAAACTTGATCCGGATAAAGACAATCCAACGGTGTTTCACATAGGCGTTTTGGACCCGGCGTTGAGAGCTGAGATTGACGATGATTCATCAACCTATGAGATGAGTTCGACCAATCCCAATGATAAAGCAAAGGTGCGTCTTAACTGGAATAAACGCCAGATTACAGCCATTAAGTTTGGGCTTAAGGGGTTGGAGAACTTTTTGGATCCGCAAACTAAAAAGGCGGTTGAGTTAAGTTTCGAGACGATCAAGTATGCCGGTAAAATGCGGGACGCCGCGCCGGACAGGATTATAGCGATGTTTCCAAGCGAGCTTAGACAGGAACTTGCGGAAGTTATATTAAATGAGTCGAAGCTCTCGGGAGACGAACGAAAAAACTGATCGTGGCGGTTCATTTGGGCGACCTTGCTGTGAACTGCCAAAGCTGTTTATCGGGAAAGAAGACGCAATGTGAGTTTGAGATTCCAGGACAAGAGACTTGGGAACTAAACGGCGAAGAATATCAAGGATGCCCTTTTAAAATCGTCACGCGTCAAAGCGCGGATTTTATAAGGGCATTTAATTTTTATGAACGTGGATATTTGCCAAACCCAGGTGGTTGGATCGAGCAATCGGCAAAACTCTTAGACGCGTTTGAGGTTATTGAAAAGGAATTAAAGAAAATTGAAGCGGAAAAATTAAGAAAAAGGAATTTGTTTAGAAGATGAGCAATAAGCAGTTATCCATAATTTTAAAGCTGAGAGACGAGGCCTCAAAAAAACTCAAAGGGGTGAGCGGGGGCCTTGTACGCTTTGGGAATGCATGGAAGAGATACGGAGTTATAGCAACAGCAGCTATTGCCGCTATCAGCGCCGCGCTTACCAAACTGGCCATGGATGCCCAGGAGTCTGAAAATTTATTTAAGGAGTCTATGGCAAATATGGCAGGAATAGCGCGTGAGTGGAGCGATGAACTCTCCAAAACTCTTGGGTTAAACTCTTTTGAGATACGAAAAGTGGTCAGCACCTTTAATGTTATGTTGAAATCCATGAAGCTCTCAGAAGAAATGGCTTACGAGATGTCAAAGGCGCTGACACAATTAAGCTATGATATGGCTTCGTTTTATAATTTAAGGCCTGAGGAAGCTTTTACGAAACTGCAGTCGGGCATATCAGGAGAGATCGAGCCATTGAAGCGTTTGGGTATCCTCGTCAATGAAAATACAATAAAGGCATGGGCGCTGACAAATGGAATGATTAAACAAGGCGAAGTCATGACAGAACAGCAGAAGATTTGGGCGAGGTTTAGAGTTATGTTGGAACAGACAGAGACGTCGCAGGGGGATATGTTGAGAACAGCCAATTCATTGACGAACCTATTGCGAAGACTTAAATCATCTGCAGAGGAACTTGGAATCGTTGTCGGGTCAGTGTTGCTTCCACCTGTAAGCAAGGTTGCATTTGCCCTGGCTCTTTTTGCGAATTGGCTGAAAAATGCGGCAAAAGAGCACCCCTTGTTTGTTAAAAGTATATTGTTTACAGTTATTGCGCTTACTGCGTTGGCCGCTGTCTTAGGAGTAGTGGGGCTTGCTATCCCCGCTGTTTCTACAGGCATAGGTGTTATGTCGGGAGCGTTTGCAGGATTATGGGTGGCTATCGCACCCATTGCCCCGATATTGCTTGCCGTTGCCGCTGGCATAGTAGCAATATGGATTGCTTTTAAGAAATGGAATGTGATTAAAGCGTTATTCTGGTCGTTTGTTGCCGGAGTTAATGAAGGGCTGAAATCCGTCATCACAACACTCGCCCGATGGGCATTAAGAATATCGCAACTGCCCGGGCCGCATAAAAAGGCTTTTACTGAAATCGCCTCCAACCTTATTGATTTTGCCAAGACATTAGATAAGAGCTATGTGTTGGCTATGAAGAAAGCGGCGGACGCCTTAAACGAAAATACCAGTAATACTAAAAAATCGGCAAAAGAAATTATAAGTGTATTTGACCAGATTAAAAATAAATATGCGCAATTTATGGAAGAACTTAGCAAGCCGGGAAAAGGGCTGGGCAATGTAAAGAAACAATTTAACGCTATGGAGGCGTTTGCAAAGCAGACCGCAAGGAATATGGAGAGCGCTTTTTCCAATCTCTTTTTTAAGGCGTTCACAGGTGAGCTTAGGAATGTTAAAGAAGTTTTTGCGGATTTCGGAAGATCTATGCTTCAGATGATATCACAGATACTTGCCAAGATAGTGATGATTAAACTGCTTACTGCTTTTGCTGGCGGAGCTGGCGGAAACATATTCGGCGTGGCTGTGAGCAGTCTCTTTCATGAAGGCGGCATGGTAAGGAACCGGCAAAGAAATTTTATCAAAGCTCATCAAGGGTTGGCTCCCGACGAAGTGCCGATCGTGGCACAGACCGGCGAAGGCGTCTTGTCAAGACGCGGCATGAGCGCATTAGGCGGGTCAGACAACCTAAGGGCCCTTAATAATGGCGAAAATGTTAGAGGCGGCGGCGTAACCATCAATGTTAATCAGGTTATTCAGGCTTGGGACGCGCAGGATGTGTGGCGCAACCGCAAGATGCTGTCAAACGCAATTGCCGACGATATTTACAATAACGGAAAAATACGGTCGGTTATCAGGAGTTACACATGAGCGATTTTAATTTTAACCCTGATTTTGTGATAGATGAAACAGTTGAATATAAGACGTTGATTTCAGAGTTTGAAAACGGCGTTGAACAGAGACGGCGTAAATGGGAAAACCCCTTGAGAAAATGGTCCCTGCGGTTTAGGACAAGAACATTGTCTGAGATGAATAACGTCAAGAATTTCTTTATCAGCAAGTATGGAGCATTTGCGAGTTTTACTTGGACAAATCCAAATGATTCTTTGGAATACACCGTCAGGTTTGTTGACGATAGTTTTAAATTCGCTATGAAGTCGTATCAGATTTATGACTTTGAATTTGATTTTGTAGAGGTGAAATAATGCCAAGAGATATTGACCCGACCTTCAAACAGGAAAAAGCAAAACAGGAAAATCGACCTATATATTTATACATCATCGAAAATTATGACGGGTCGAATGATTTGTATTTGGCCAGTTATGATGAGGATGTTGTATATGATTCAGTGACTTACACCCGCTTCCCTATCATGCATGAATTCACCGGTGAAAACAATCAGGGTCGTATTGATCAAGTCAAGGTGAGGCTGGCGAATGTCTCGAGGCTCATTCAACTGTATTTAGAGCAGTACGATTTTAGAGGCAAAAAAGTTATTATCCGCACAGTGTGGGCAAATCAGCTGGCGGATCCGGACGCGCATATTGACGACATTTTTTATATAGATAATTATACGGCGGATCAAACTAATGTTGAGTTTACTTTAACAGGCAAGTTTGATGTTTTGGGTATGGACCTTCCAGCGCGCAGATATGCGAGGAATTACTGCAGTTGGAAGTTTAAATCATCCGAGTGCGGATATGCAGGAGCAGAAACAGAATGCAACAAGACACAGCAAAGATGCAAACAACTGAACAATTACCAGAGGTTCGGAGCTTTTCCTTCGGTGCCGACGAGACGAATATACATCATGTAGAAAAGCTGATCATCGATAAGTACCTCGGCATCCCCTATTCACACAGGGGCCGGGCCTTGGAAGGTTTGGACTGCTGGGGATTTCTTAAGCTGGTGTATCAGGACTTAGGGTTTAAGTTGTTTGACATCGAAGATTTGGAATATGAGAAGGTTTGGGGCCTTAGAGGCAAAGATTATTTCAGAGAGAATTACGAGAACGACTGGGAGAAAAGCGAGGATCCTCAAACTCTGGACGCTGTGTTGTTTTTAAATTCAAGAGGCATAGCGAACCATGCGGGAGTTGTTTTTAAGAACAGAAAGTTTATCCACTGCCCCAGACAAGGCGTGGTGGTTTCAAGGCTTGACGATGAGGCGTGGAGCAAAAGAATAGAGGGTTTTTATCGCTTAAGGAAAAAAAGATGGTAACTGTACGAAACATAAAAAATCCTTTTAAAGTAAACGAAGCTGAAACCGTTGAGGTTTCATATTCAAGGGATAAAACTCTGCGCGGATTCCTTGACGTTTCGGGATTTGACTATAAAGACAAGCGGGTTATCGTTACCGGCAAAAGAGTTAAAGACCTTGACGTGCGGATTGAAAAAGGCGACGAGATTACTGTTATTCCTGAAGTCAAAGCCCCTGTTGTCGCGGTGATTTCAGTGATAATTTCAGCGGTATGGGCAGTGGCAGTTGCTCATCCGTTTTTGTTTACTTTTTTTATATTGTCTATCGGTTATTCCATATATCAATACATGAACCAGCCCAAAATGCCTGACTTCAATTTAGGATCAGGACCCAGAGGCGGGCTTGATGAAGGATCACCAACGTACGGCTGGGACGGCGTTCAGACGATTCAGGAAGTGGGCGTGCCGTTGGCAGTGGTTTACGGCGAGCATAAAATCGGCGGAAATATAATCAATCAGTTCCTGCGGGACGATGGTGATAAAAACTATTTGAATATTCTTTTAGGGTTATGCGAAGGCGAGATTGAGTCAATAGACGATATCGAGATCAACAACAATCCCAGCGTCAATTTTAGCGGAATAGATATGATTAAAAGATACGGCACGAATAATCAGAGCTTAATACCGAACTTTGAGGATCTGCATAATATTTATCCTATTAGTGTAAACCTTACAAAAGACAACCCCTATGTTTACACAATGGTTGATTCAGATGTTGAAGGTTTTGAGATTCACCTAAGGCTTAATAACGGTTTGTATCAGCAGTCCGGCGGCGGTGGCATATCAAGCTGGAGCGTCACATATCGAGTTGAATATAAACTGCATACGGACCCAACTTATATTGATTTAGGTGAAACCACTATCTCAGGCAAATCAAGATCGTCTGTTCGCAGGATCTTTCGCAAAGAAGGACTGGCCCCTGGGCAATACGATATTCGGGTGACAAGAACTTCCGACGATTCGACGCTTGATCCTCTTAAACAAGGCGATCTGATGTGGTTCCAGCTGGATGAGCTTAAGACAGATGATCTCATATATCCAAACACTGTCCTTTTGGGCCTTAAACTTCTGGCCACGGATCAGCTGTCCGGATCAATGCCTAATATAACATGCGTTGTTAAGGGCAAGCTGGTGACGGTTCCTGATATTCGCAACGCTGGCACGCCGGTTGATTGGGATGATTATTATTGGGACGGCAGTGATTACAGACTGCTTTTGGATGATACGTTATTAACTTGGGACGGTATGACTTTTACAAACAAATACAGCGCTAATCCGGTGTGGTGCCTGAAAGATTTTATTACAAACGCGCGCTATGGGTTGGGCGAATTTATATCAAGCACGAACTTGGATAACGCGTCGCTTTTGGAGATGTCTCAGTATTGCGAAGAGAAAGTCGCCGACGGCAAAGGCGGTTTTGAGAAACGCTTCAGGATGGATGTTGTTATTGATTCAAATACAAAAGCCTTGGATCTTTTAATTCAGCTGTGTGCGACATTCAATGCTATGCCTGTATACTCAGCTGGCGGGATATCCTTTAAGATAGACAAACAAGCTAACCCAACGCAGTTGTTTGGTGTCGGGAATATAGTTAAGGACAGCTTTGCTCAAAGCTGGAAAACGTTAAAAGAGATCCCCAATGTCATTGAGATTCAGTTTATGGATAAGGATAAAGGATACCGGCAGGAGACTATTTCTTATATTGACGAGGACGCATTGGCCGCTGGCAATCCCATGCGCAAGAGCCAAATTCGCCTCTTTACTACCCGCACAAGCTATGCAATACGAGCTGGCCGGTATGCTTTGAAAGTCGCAAAGTATATCGACCGTTCTGTTACCTTTAAGGCTGGAATTGACGCTATCGCCTGCCAAGCCGGAGATATCATTTCAATGTCGCATGATGTTCCGCAGTGGGGTTTTTCGGGCCGGGTGCAGATAGGATCAACCATGACTTTGGTTAAACTTGACCGCACCATGGTAATTGAAGACGGCAAATCCTACAAGATTCAGGTTAGATTTTCCGACGATACTATTGAGGAGAAAAACATCACTTCTCCAATGGGCAGTTACACAGAGATTGAGTGCGAGGCTTTCAGCAATGCGCCCCAGGTCTTTGACGTGTATGCTGTCGGAGAAACAAACAAAATTAAGAAAGATTTCAGGGTGGTGTCAATTCAAAGAGAAGGAACGAACGAATGTCAGATACAGGCCTTAGAATACAACGAAAATGTCTATGACGATTCCGACATTATACTGCCGGATAATAATTATTCATCGCTCTCATCTGAGATTCCCAATGTTGAGAATTTGAACCTAACCGAAAGTCTTGTCAAAAAAGCTGACGGCACTATTGAGGACGCTATTGATGTCTGGTTTGATAAGCCGGATGCGGCATCCTATTATGTCAAAACTTATGCAAGGGCAAAGATATATATAAGCGATAACAACGGAGCCAGCTGGGGCCTTAGAGGTGAAACCACGGGTACGCATTTTCAAATACTCGGGGATATTATTGATGGACATACCTACAAGGTGAGGGTTGTATCAGTAGCAGACACAGGTGAGGAAGGCTCATTTGATACCTCGCCTATGCAGGAGATTACGATTGTCGGCAAGTCCGTGCCGCCTTCAGATGTTGCATCGT